>Ga0310695_10004784_pt1 | contig 24471 bp, 17 predicted proteins | sample RumenRJG_04DNA_FD_203882 | JGI IMG/M metagenome (GOLD analysis project Ga0310695, IMG submission 203882) | Bovine rumen microbial communities from Lethbridge, Alberta, Canada - RJG_04 (v2) (version 2) | ecosystem: Host-associated > Mammals > Digestive system > Stomach > Rumen | place: Canada...
TGGCAAAAATAAAAAAAGTAGACGTATGTCCCGATGGGAACGAGTTGCTGTGGTGCATCCTCACGCCATCCACCAGTGGCAATACCATATCGGGGTAATTCTCAAACACGCTTACCGGGCGATCGGCATGGAACAATAACTTCAATATCGTTACCACGATAGCCCCCGTCACCTCGCTCATGGCATAGTACACGGTCATCATCTTCTTCTTGTACAGCAGTGGTATCAGTGCCAATACGTATAGCGGCCACTCTGCCAGTTGTGTGTAGTACTTAAATAATGTGTCCTGTATGCTGGTGTGATGCGAGTTCAGCATCATGTGCAGCTCGGTCTTAGGATATCCGCACAGCAGTCCGATGACCATCGTTAGAAATATCAGGTATACGATAATGTAGGGCGAAACCGTTTTTATAAGCGCTTGCTTGCTAATCATTTTCTATGCTATTCTTTTATTCTATTTGTAATCCTAGTTGTAAAAATCGGTGCAAAGGTAATGAATTTTAGGCACGAATTGCACTAATTACATTTTTTTTTGTAATTTTGCGGCGTATTCGAGATGAAGATAGAAGAATTAGAGAAAGTTTACGCCAAGTTGCCGCAGGTTTCGGTATTGGTAAATGAGATAGGAAATTCCCAGGTTCGCAGGATTTTCCTCGATGGCTTGTTGGGTTCCAGTGCCCCAATGCTGTTTGGTAGTATGGCTGCCAAGTGTTCATCACCGTTGCTTTTCATCCTGCAGGATGCCGAGGAAGCAGGCTATTTCTATCACGACCTCATCCAACTGTTGGGTCAGCGCCGTGTGCTGTTCTTTCCCAGCAGTTATCGCCGTGCCATCAAGTACGGCCAGCTCGATCCTGCCTCGCAGATTCTCCGCACCGAGGTGATGACTCAACTCTCTCAATTCTCAAATCTTAATTCTAATATATATATAGTCACCTATCCCGAGGCTCTGGCCGAGATGGTTGTACCCAAACAGACTCTTTCCGCGCGTACATTATTAATAGAGCGTGGACAAGAGGTGCCTGTTGCCGACATTGTGCATCAGTTGCGCGATCTAGGATTCCACGAGGTCGACTATGTATACGAACCAGGTCAGTTTGCCCTGCGTGGCTCCATTCTCGATGTATATTCTTATAGTTGCGAATACCCTTATCGTGTCGATTTCTTTGGCGACGAGGTTGATTCTCTCCGCATCTTCCAGGTTGAAGATCAGCTGTCGCTCGACGCCCGTGATAGGGTAGAGATAGTGCCCGAACTCGAGGCTAACGATGCAGTGCAGGAGCCGTTTCTGTCGCTGTTGCCCCCTGATACCATCATTGCCACCAAGGATTATCTCTTTGTGCGCGATGCCATCGATGCTGCATTCCAAGAGGGTATGCCGCTCGTCACCGGACCACAGTTCATGCATCAGGCCGAGGACTTCCGTCGCATAGAGTTCGGTCATCGTTCGTCGGTGCCCGATTGTGCAGTCATCCGCTTCAACGTCACCACACAGCCACTTTTTCACAAGAACTTCGATATGTTGTTCCAGTCGTTTGATGGTTACCTGCAGCGTGGCTATCAGCTATTTATTCTGGCCGACAGTCCCAAGCAGAACGAGCGACTCAAAGATATCTTTGCCCAGCGTGCTGAGAGCGAGGGCGAACATGCGGCCATACGTTTCACCCCGGTCGACAAGACACTGCACGAGGGATTTATCGACGACGATCTGAAGACGTGTTTCTTTACCGACCATCAGATATTCGACCGATTCCACAAGTACAACCTTAAGAGCGACAAAGCCCGTAGTGGCAAGATGGCGCTAACACTCAAGGAGATACAGCAGTTCGAGATAGGTGACTTTGTGGTACATGTAGACCATGGGGTGGGCAAGTTTGGCGGACTGGTACGCATGCCGCAGGGCGATGGCTATCAGGAGATGATCAAGCTCACATATCAGCATGGCGATGCCATCTACGTGAGCATCCACTCGCTCTACAAGGTGTCTAAGTATAAGTCGCAGGATGGTAGCGAGGGCCCGCGCCTCTCCACACTCGGCACTGGCCAATGGGAGAAACTTAAGGAGCGCACCAAGGCTCACATCAAGGAGATAGCCCGCGACCTGATAAAACTCTACGCCAAGCGCCGCCGCGAAAAGGGGTTTGCCTTCAGTCACGACTCATATCTGCAGCACGAGCTCGAAGCATCGTTTCTTTACGAGGATACCCCCGACCAGCTAAAGGCCACACAGGACGTTAAGGCCGATATGGAGCGTGCCCGTCCCATGGACCGACTAGTGTGTGGAGATGTGGGATTCGGAAAGACCGAGGTGGCTGTGCGTGCCGCTTTCAAGGCTGCAGTGGATGGCAAACAGGTGGCCGTACTGGTGCCCACCACCGTGCTAGCCTATCAGCACTTCCGCACGTTCAGCAATCGTATGAAGGATATGCCCGTGCGTGTCGACTATATCACGCGTGCACGTACCACTAAGGATACTACCGCCATGCTTAAGGACCTGGCCGAGGGTAAGATAGATATAATCATCGGCACCCACCGACTCATCAGCAAGTCGGTCAAGTTCAAGGACTTGGGCTTGCTCATCATCGACGAGGAGCAGAAGTTCGGAGTGGCTACCAAGGAGAAGCTTCGTCAGATGAAAACCTCTGTCGACACCCTCACCATGAGTGCTACGCCTATCCCCCGTACACTGCAGTTCTCGTTGGTTGGTGCACGCGATCTGAGCGTCATCCAAACACCGCCGCCCAACCGCTATCCTATACAGACCGAGGTACATACCTTCTCGCCCGAGATTATATCCGAGGCCATAAACTTCGAGATGAGTCGCAATGGTCAGGTGTATTTCGTCAACAATCGCATAGCCGATCTGCCACATATTGCCGAGATTATACAGAAGTATGTGCCCGATGCCCGTATCGCTATAGGTCATGGACAGATGAAACCCGAACAACTCGAGAAAATTATCCTCGACTTCTCTAACTACGACTACGACGTGCTGCTCTCTACCACTATCGTCGAAAACGGTATCGATATACCCAATGCCAACACCATCATCATCAATGGTGCCCACAACTTCGGACTCTCCGACCTGCATCAGATGCGTGGTCGTGTGGGGCGTGGCAATCGCAAGGCATTCTGCTACCTGTTGGCTCCACCGCTCTCTGCGCTTAATCCCGAGAGCCGTCGCCGACTGGAAGCCCTCGAGAACTTCTCCGATCTGGGTTCAGGCATCAACATCGCCATGCAGGATCTTGATATCCGTGGCGCCGGCAATCTGTTGGGCTCCGAACAGAGCGGTTTTATTGCCGACCTGGGCTACGAGACCTATCAGAAGATTCTCAACCAGGCGATGTCTGAACTCAAGAATGAAGACCCCGAGTTCCTGGCTTCGGCCAGTGCTGCCGAGAAAAAGGCGAAAGGATCTGATGATACCAGCGCCATCGCATGGGTCGATGATTGTGCACTCGACAGCGATATCGAGATGTATTTCCCCGACCAGTATGTGCCCAGCGACTCTGAGCGCATGCTGCTCTATCGCGAGCTCGACAATTTGGCTGGCGCCACCCAGCTGCAGCTACAACTCGATGCCTATCGCAAGCGTCTAGTAGACCGTTTCGGTCCTATCCCTGCCGTCAGCGAGGAACTCATACTAGTGGTTCCCCTGCGCGTGGCAGGCAAGCAACTCGGAATAGAAAAAATCATGCTCAAGCAGCAAAAGATGTACTTCTATTTCGTGTCGCGCGAGGACAGTCCGTATTTCCAGAGCGAAGCCTTCGGTCGCATACTGCAATACGTGTCAATGTATCCTCGTCAGTGCTCGTTCCGCGAGGGCAAGGGCAAACACTCTGTGGTCATCAGCGATGTGCCCACCGTAGCCTCTGCGCTAGCCGTGTGCAGCAAGATATTGTCTTTATAGGCATTAACGATTGTTAAATACCCGATACTTTCGCATTTATTTTCTATCTTTGCGCTCGGAACTTAAAATTATATATTATATTGGTATGGATTATTGGCACGTTGTAATTTTGGCTGTCGTTATCATAGCTATAGCAGCTTGTTTCTTCTTTATGCGTCGTTATTACCTCCGGTTGCTGCGCTACGAGGTGGTGCGTGCGCGCCGTTCAGAGCACATTAAGACTGTGTTCTTGGCCAACGTCAGCCACGCCCTGCGCCACCCGCTTAACTCTATCATCACTACCAGCGACGAGGTTCTCTCTACTGGTATCGACGATATGAAGCCCAAGCAGATTACCGAAGCCTTCACTCAGATCAACAAGGATGGCAATCAGCTCATGTACTTCATATCGCAGCTCATCGAGTTGTCTAATATCGAGAGCAATGTTATGACCTTTACACTCATCGAGGTTAACCTGGCTGAGCTCATGCAGTCATATCGCCGCGAGGCCCAGCGTGATGCCACCGATGGTGTGTCGGTAGTTGTCCGTAGCACTCTGTCGCCCCACTGCAAGGGCACTCTCGATACCACTCTGATGTATCAGCTTATGAAGCACCTTCTCAGTGCGGCCGTTCGTCACACCAAGGAGGGCACCGTTACCATCAACTATGAGCACGAGCGCCAGGGCCTGCGTGTCATCGTCAGTGATACTGGCTCAGGTATGTCGCCCGAGAGTCAGAGCGTTGCAGCCAGTGTGTTCGGCGGCAGCGAGTCGCTCAACTTGTTTACCCAGAGTTCAGGACTTGGTCTTAGCATCTGTAAGGCCATTGTCGACGGCATGAATGGTGAGATCTCGCTTGATTCCACCCCTGGCAAGGGCACTACGGTGTCTATCTACTTCCCATGTAAGCTACGCGACAAGAACAAGCGCCCTTGACCGCTATCCGCATAAAATCAGAAATGGCTGCATCTTCACAGACGCAGCCATTCAAATTTTCAAAAGGCTATATTAATAACGATGTTATATTTCCAATAACTTTGAATAACACTGCAAAGATACAACAAAAATTTTAATTGTCTGCCAAGTTTACGCCTGAACTGTCGAAAAATAGTCATATTTTTGATACATATCACGAAATGCTCCTCGGAATGCAAAAAAGTTTTAATGTGTATCCTTGATTCTTTGCGCACGATGTGGCACGCAGAACATTCTGTATCAACTTCATTCGCGACGAAGCGTAACTTCTTGGTAGGTAAAGTTACTTATCATGGCTTGAAAAGTGCTGGTTCGTTCATTATAGACAAAATCGTCACCGCACACCGCACGCCGCAACTTTTGCATATCCTACACTGCTATAAGTTCTTGTTTAAATTATTATATATAATATATATTATAATATATATTATATATAATAATTATATTATTTATTATTCTTCTGTCGACGCGTAACTCACAATACCAAAAGTTGCGGCGTGCGGTGTGCGGTGACGATTAAAAAAACGTCTTTTTATTTGGTATTTCGCTCGATTTGCACTACCTTTGTCCCCGATATATCGAAAGTAAGTATGGACAAGACAAAGATAAACGAGACGCTGCGCAGGAATGTGGCGCTGCTGTCGAAGCAGACTGAGAAGGAGGTGGGCATGATGCCAGCCACGGTTGCACCGCTGCCATCGGTAGAGATGGTGAAGCGCATAGTGGCGTTGGTTAAGAACATCATCTTCCCCGACTATTTTGAGAAGCGACAGCCCGACGAGGCTATACGCGCGTATCATATAGGTGTGGCGATGGAGGAGCTGACTACGCTGCTGACTAAGCAGATAGCACATGGGTTGCAGTTCTGCGAGGACTGCGAGACCAACACTACCAAGTCGCAGGTGTACGCCATAGCCGAGGAGAAGGCGTTGCAGTTTATCGATGCTCTGCCGGAGATAAAACGACTGCTGTATACCGACATACAGGCGATGTTTGACAACGACCCGGCTGCGCCCAACTTTGGCGAGGTGATATTCTGCTACCCATCGATGAACACGATGACGCACTATCGTATAGCACACAAGTTGCACGAGCTGCAGGTGCCTGTAATACCGCGTATCATCACCGAGCAGGCTCACAGCAAGACGGGTATCGACATACACCCGGGGGCACAGATAGGCGAGTACTTTGCCATTGACCACGGCACGGGTGTGGTTATCGGCGAGACAACTATCATAGGCAATCACGTGACGTTGTATCAGGGAGTGACACTGGGTGCCAAGAGTTTTAAGTATGACGAAAACGGAAATATGCTGAACGTGCCACGACACCCGATAATAGAGGATAACGTGACGGTTTACTCAAATGCATCGATACTGGGCCGTATCACCATCGGTCACGATTCTACCATAGGTGGTAACATCTGGCTTACGCACAGTGTGCCGCCTCACTCAAAGATACTGCAGAGTAAAGCAGTAGACGTAGCATTCGAAGACGGTGCAGGAATATAAAAAAAGCAGAGAATTAATTCTCTGCTTTTTTCTTTCCGAACTCTGGATCTATCTTTAGTAGCGATGATACTATGTAAGTCATGGCGCAGCAGACTACCACTATTAGGAAGAAGGCCTGATAGCCTACCGACTCTTGCAGGGCGCCGGCAAACAATCCGGGTATCATCATCGACAGGGCCATGAAGGCTGTGCACAGTGCGTAGTGGGCAGTCTTGTGTTCTCCCTGACTATAATATATAAGGTATAGCATATAGGCCGAGAAACCGAAGCCGTAGCCAAACTGCTCGAGGAATATGCAGATGTTGATGACCAGCAGACTTGACGGCAGAGCATAAGACAGGTAGACGTAGACCAGATCGGGGATGGTGATGGCCATGACCATGGGCCAGAGCCAGCGTTTAAGTCCGTCGCGACTGGCAGCGATACCGCCAAGGATACCGCCCAGAGTGAGTCCGATGACCCCCACAGTGCCCTGAACCATACCAAACTCTACATCGCTTAGGCCTAGTCCGCCGTTGCTAACCTTATCTACCAGGAACAGGGCCGAAACCTTGGCCAGCAGTCCCTCAGGCATGCGATAGAACAGCATGAAACAGATGCCCACCCATACCTGCGGTTTGCGGAAGAAGGTGACAAGCGTCTGCCAGAACTCGTTAACGATGTCGGCCGCGGTCTTCTGCACACGATTGGCATCCTCGGCAGGGCGGGGCAGTGCCCAGCTGTGATACAGCCACAGGGCGATGAACAGTCCTGCAATGAGGTAGAACACTAGGCTCCAGGCATAGGCTATGCTGCGCGTGAGTACCTGCAACACACCAGCCAGACCTACAAGCAGTCCCGAAGAAAAGATGGTGGCTATGCGATAGAACGTGGAGCGTATGCCCACGAAGTAGGCCTGCTCGTGCTGCTCTAGTCCGAGCATATAGAATCCGTCGGCAGCGATGTCGTGGGTGGCGCTAGAAAAGGCCAGCAACCAGAAGAATGCCAACGACCCTTGCAGCCATAGCGGTCCGGGTATGGTGAAGGCCACGCCTGCCAGTGCGGCGGCGATGAGTATCTGCATCATGAGTATCCACCAGCGCTTGGTGCGCAGCATATCTACAAACGGGCTCCACAGTGGCTTGATAACCCATGGCAGATAGAGCCACGAGGTGTAGAGCGTGATGTCGGTGTTTGACAGGCCAAGGCGCTTGTAGATGATGACCGAGATGGTCATAACGGCTACGTAAGGCACGCCTTCGGCAAAGTAGAGTGTGGGCACCCAAGCCCAGGGATTTCTATTGTTCATTAAACATGAAACATTAAAGATTAAACATTAATTATAGAGGCGCTTGATTTCGGCTCCGCGATAGTAGAACAACAGGATGTCGTCGTAAGGATGGCCCTGCTCGCCCATCACAGCGGCACCTATCTGGCACAGACCTACGCCGTGGCCCCAGCCTTTGCCCTTAAGTATGAACTTGTCGCCATCCTTCTCTACATCGAATGCCGATGAGTAGAGGTGGCTCTCGCTCAGGGCGCGACGTATCTCGAGCTCCTTGCCGATGGTAAGTGTCTTCTTGGTGCCTACAATCTTTAGCTTCCAGATGCGGCCGCTCTTGCCACGAGCTACGGGGATGAGGTCGGTGATAGTTCCGAAATCGTCCTTGAGCTTACGGTTCACAAGATCGGAGAGCTCACTCTGCGTGTAGCTTACCTCCCAGCGATAAAAGTCGGGAGTCTCCTGGTCGAAGTCGTTGAGCACCTGCGAGAGAGTGTGCTTGTCGCTGGTGTTGCAGTATGGGTCGTGGAACGACACGAGGTAGGGCTTAGGAGTATCTTCCCAGCAGTACTGGAATTCCTCGGTCTCTCCTCCGCAACACTTTGAGAAGCGTGCGTCGCATATCTCGTCGCCATACATCAGCACTTGTCCGCGAGTCTGGCTGATAGCCTCCTCCACGTGGGTGTTGTTGGCGCGGGTGATGCCTTGATAGCGCTGGCAGTGGTCGTCGGCACATACATCAAAGATGGTGTGATCTTCGCGGTCGTACCAGCGGATAAACTCCTGGTCGCTCTTGGTGAACGAGAAGAAGTTGTCGCCACCGCTCTCGTGCTGCTTGCGCTTCTCCATCTGTGCCAGCAACCACGAACGCGATATTACGGCATGGGCCTTAAGGAACTCTAGACTTGACGTAGAGCTCATCTCGCTGGAGATAACACTGGTGAGATATTTCTCTACTGGCAACTCGTTGATAGCTACTATCTTATCGGCCTCGACCACGATGCGCAGGGTGCCCTCGAAGGTTTGAGTCTCCTTACGCTCCCAATGGAAGTTTACGCCGATGGTTACGTCGTTGAGCGAGAACGAGGCATCGTCGGCCTGTGGCGTGAACGTGAGGTTGCGGTACTGAGTGCCGCGCCACAATATGCCGCCATCGCTGAACTCAACCACCTGGTTGCCTGTAATAACCTCGCCCTTGGCCATGTAAGGCTTGTTGAGGCTGAACGATATGCGCTCGCCGCTGACGATACCCACGGTGACGTTGGGTTCTTTCTTAGTTGAGATTCTAGAATTGAGATTTGAGGGTTTGCTCTCTTGTAGCTTCGCGATGACCTGCTGGATGGCATCGGGCTGGAGCGACACCTCGTTGAGAATGCCCAGGGCTATCTCGGGGGTGATGCGCTCAAAGTCCTCCTTGCGCGGGGTAACAATGAATCCAGCCATATCGAGTGCTCCTGGTGATATGATAAACTGCTCGTCGCCCTCCTTGTAGTAGCAGTCGGGGCGATGCTTCTGGCGTGGGAATATTACCGAGTAGTAATCGGACTCGTGTCGCCAGCTTACGATGTTGAGCATTGGTTCAGGCTCGCCCTCGGGCACAGGCAGCGCCTCGTACAGGCGGATAAACATCTGCTCGTCGGCATAATCCGACTTGCTGTGGATGAGGAATGCGGGGCAGGGGTACTCTTCGATGAGCGAGATGCTTTCCTCGGCATTAAGACTGAACACAGGCTTAAGGTCGCGCGAGAGTCGGCCCCACGACATCTGCAGTGGCAGTACGCCAGAAGTGCCGCCCTGGAAGTGGGCATGGTCGGGGGCTGATGCTCCGCACTTGGGTCCGTTGTAGAACACCATCATCTGCGGATACTCCGACAGCAACTTATGTATCTCGCCATACGACTTGCGGATGAGCTGGGGCTCGTGCTTGACCGAAGGTATGGTGAAGTGTATGGGCAGTATGGGGAATGGGTTGACCAGCAGGTCGTACTGTCCGTCGATACTCTTCTTGACCTGCTCCTTGGGGCGGTTCTGCTCGCACAGAAAACAGGGGCGCTCGGCCAGTGTCTGCTTGTCGATCTTGGCTCCGGTCGACACGATGCGGGCGGGGTTCCACTGCACCTTCATGGTAGATGTGCCAACGGATAGTTCGCGGGTCTTTACATTGCGCAGGTCCTGATAGCGGCGACGTGCATCGTCCCACTTCTCGAGCTGGCGGTTGAAGAATCGCATCAGCGGCGAATCGTTCAGAAGTTCCTGCTTGCCTTTAAGCATCTGTTGGCGGGCCAGAATCTCGAGCGAGCGCAACTGGTCCTTATACAGATTGTTGGCATTTACCTTATCTATCGACAGGGCTGCATCGCTGTTTCCGCCCCAGCGTCTGCACAGATATAGCTCGGTAAAGATGCGACCTATGCGGTAGTGGCGCGAGAAGATAAGCCCCAGTGCATAGTCTTCGCCATACGAGGTGTTGGGGAATCCCACCTGGCGCAGCAGTGGTGTGAAGAATGCACGCGGAGCACCCAGGCCGTTTATGCGAAGGGCATTGTTTGGCCCGTTTTCATCGGTCCACTCGGCGTGGTCGATGAGTCCTGGTGGCAGGGTGTTAAGGTCGAAGTCGCACATGCGATACGAACCTATCACCATAGCCGCATTCTGCTTATGGAAAGCGTCGACAATCTGTTGCAGTGTTTTGGGTGACGAATAGAGGTCGTCGCTATCCAGCTGTACAGCAAAGCGTCCGCAGCGGTCGTCGTTTATGGCCTCGTTCCAGCATCCGCCAATGCCCAGGTCGTGGCGCTCGGGGATGATATGGATGAGTCGCTCGTCGTGGAATCCTTTTAGAAGTTCGGTGGTGCCATCGGTAGAGTGATTGTCGACCACGATGACATTAAACTTGAACTTGCACTTCTGACTGAGCGCGCTGTTGACGGCATCGCAAATGGTCTTTTCGCGGTTATACACGGGGATTACCACCGATGCCTCGAAATCGAACTCCTGCTCATTGAAGTCGGGTGTGCGATAGTACGATGGGTCTATCTTAGCACCGATAGCAGCCAGGTGGGCTGTGGCGGCACGCTCCATCTCTATCTGTACCTCGCGGTTGCGAGGGTTAACGTAGTCGAACTGCTTCTCGCCCGAGGCGCGGGTGTCGGTCTCCTGCTCGGTGTAGAGTTTCTCGTTGATATGGAAGATGCGGCCCTCGCGGCTAAGGAACAGTCGGAGTGCATATACGCCGGCAAATAGGTAGTCGGTCTTCTGCTGTTCAAAGGTGCGCAGCAGTGAGGTCTTGACCAGGATGAGCGAGCCGAAGTCGAAGTCGTCGCGCACGCTGCCTATCTGATAGTCGATGACAGGGTGGGGCTGAAGCTTGCCGTCGATAAGGTCGTAATGATCGGCATAGATCATCGCTGCATCCGAATCGGTGGCTATGCGCAGCATGCGGTCGAGCCCGCCACGTCCCATCTGTATCTGTCGCGGACGTATCTGCAGCAGAGCGTATTCGGCCTTAGCCTCATTGGCTATCGCCGCCAGAGTCTGACTACTAGTAAGGTCTGAAACTACTATCTGCTGGCAGTCGCTAAGTGAGTCGTCGCCCTCGTCGAGAGGACTATTTACCAGCAGACAGATATGTTGAATAGTCTTGCTACCCTTGATCTGCGCCACTACATCGCGGGCACTTTCGAGGTCGTTGCAAGGCAAAAAACAGTCTATTTTTTCTCTCATTATCTGCAATAATTGTTTTTATTGCAGGCAAAAGTAGCAATATTTTCCGAGAAAACCATATTATTCAAGAAATTTTTCTACCTTTGCACCCAAAAAGTAAAGATGTACGACGAAAAGAAGGTGTTATTAGGCATGCAACCCGCAGAATTACAGCAAGTGGTACTGGAGTTGGGTATGCCAAAGTTTACCGCCGCGCAGATAGCCAAGTGGCTGTATCAGCAGCATGCAGCTAGCATCGACGAGATGACAAACATATCGAAGGCTAACCGCGAGAAACTTGCTGCCGGATATCAGGTGGGCTGTATGGCTCCCCTAGATTGTCAGCGCTCGGTAGACGGTACCATCAAATACCTGTTCCCTGTGGCTAGCGGACACTTTGTTGAGACGGTCTACATACCCGATGGCGACCGTGCTACACTGTGCGTATCGTGCCAGGTGGGATGCAAGATGAACTGTTTGTTCTGTCAGACCGGAAAGCAGGGCTACGAGGGGAGTCTGACTGCTGCCGACATACTGAACCAGATATACTCGCTGCCCGAGCGTGACACGCTTACCAACATAGTGTTTATGGGGCAGGGTGAGCCTATGGACAATCTGGACGCAGTACTACGTGCAACCGAGGTACTTACTGCAGAATGGGGATATGCCTGGAGTCCGCGTCGCATCACTGTATCGAGTGTGGGCGTGAAGAACAAGTTGAAGCGTTTCCTCGACGAGAGTGAGTGCCACGTGGCTATATCGATGCACTCGCCACTGCACGAGCAGCGCCAGATGCTGATGCCTGCCGAGAAGCAGATGCCGATAGAGGAAGTGGTAGAACTGCTCAAGCAGTACGACTTCAGTCATCAGCGCCGATGCTCGTTTGAGTACATATGCTTTGCCGGACTTAACGACACCACCATGCATGCCCGTGAGATAGTGAAACTGCTAAAGGGGCTGGATTGCAGGGTGAACCTGATAAGATTCCACGAGATACCAAACGTGGATCTGCCTGGGGCCGACGAGAAGCGTATGGAATCGCTGCGCGACTATCTGACAGCCCACGGTGTGTTTACCACCATCAGGGCCAGTCGCGGTCAGGACATCTTTGCAGCATGCGGTCTGCTATCTACCGCAAAGAAACAGTCGAATAGTCAATCGTAAAATTCTAAGAGATATCTATGGATAAGAAAGTTCGCGTGGCAATCACGCATGGCGACACCAACGGCATCGGATACGAGGTAATACTCCGTGCATTCGAGGACCCCATGATGCTGGATATGTGTACACCTATTATATATGGTTCGCCAAAAGCTGCAACATTCCATCGTAAGGCGATGGATATGGAAACCCAGTTTACAATCATTAAAGACGCTGAGGAGGCTCGCGACGGCAGAGTTAACCTGCTGGCAGCAATAGATGAGGAGGTGCCAGTGGAGTTTGGAAAGCCAACTGCAGAGAGCGATCGTGCTGCTAAGGCTGCTATGGCACGTGCCAAGGATGATATGATGAAACAGCTTTACGATGTGCTGGTGCAGGGACCTGTAGTGCCAAACCCCAATCCTAATCGTGATGATAAGTCGCTGACCATTATGCTTAGTGATCGTGTGCGCATAGGTCTGCTCACTACTCATCTGCCTATCAAGGAGGTGGCCCAGGCTATTAGCGTAGAAAAAATAGTTGACAAGGCTAAGATATTCTTCAATAGTCTTAAGCGCGATTTCCGTGTTAACAATCCTCGTATCGCAGTGCTGTCGCTCAATCCACAGCCCGGCACCGAGGAGGAGCAGATTATAGCACCTGCAGTAGAGGAGCTGGAAAAGCAGAATATCCAGGCCTTCGGACCATATTATGCAGAGGATTTCTTTGCATGCAATATGAACGAGGAGTTTGACGGTATTCTAGCTATGTATGACGATCAGGGCATGCTGCCATTCAATGCATTGGCACCTGAGTTCGGTGTGAAGCTTAAGGCTGGTATCACCGCCATCTGCACAACCACCGACCATGGACCATCGTTCGAGATTGCCGGACAGGGTATAGCCGACCCCACATCGCTGCGACAGGCCATATACACTGCTGTGGATATGTATCGCCATCGCATAGACTATGACGAGCCTTTGGCTAATCCTCTGCCAAAGTTGTATCACGAGAAGCGCGAGGATGGCGACAAGGCACGTTTTGCAATGCCCAGAGCTAAGGATATTTTTAAGTAATCGCCAACACAACTGATGAACAAGAAGTATCAGAACGGATTCTTTCTGTTTGGACTGGTGGTGCTTATAATCATGGCATCGCAACTAGACTTTCACCAGGCATGGCAGGGTATGCTGCACGCAGGCTATTGGTTTGTTGCTGTGATACTGCTGTGGGCGTTCCTGTATATGATAAACACCACCTCATGGTATCTCATCATCGACACTATCGGCAACGAAGAAGGAGTGTGCCGTAAGTGTAAGGTGGGATTCTGGTGGCTGTACAAGATTACGATATCAGCATTCTCGCTTAACTACGCCACACCTGGCGGACTGATGGGTGGCGAGCCTTATCGCATCATGTCGCTATCGCCAAAAATCGGTACACAGCGTGCATCATCGTCGGTTATACTGTATGTGATGACCCACATCTACAGCCACTTCTGGTTCTGGCTGCTTAGCGTACCTCTTTATATTATTACGCAGAAGATGACACCGCTTACCTATGTGCTACTGCCGATAATAGCTGGCGTGGCGTTGGTGGCCATCTGGTTCTTTTTGCGTGGATATAAGCGAGGCATAGCGATGACGGGTATGAAGATATTGAGCCACTTCCCGATGGTGAAAAAGTGGGCACAGCCGTTTATCGAGCGCAATCGCGAGAAGCTGGCCGAGGTTGACCAGCAGATAGCTGCACTGCACAATCAGAATCCACGTACGTTTAAGGCTGCGGTGATACTAGAGTTGCTGTGCCGACTGGCATCTACATTTGAGATCTACTTTATACTGCTTGTGATAATGCCCGAGGTTACCATCCCGCAGTGTATACTGATATACGCATTCACCACGCTGTTTGCCAACATGCTATTTTTCATGCCGCTACAGTTGGGTGGTCGTGAGGGCGGATTTCTGATGTCGACCGAGGGTCTGAGCATGACAGCCAATGCGGGTATCTTTGTGGCGCTGCTAGTACGTCTGCGCGAACTGATTTGGACCGCAATAGGCCTACTTTTAATCAAGTTGGACAAGAAAGTTAAGTAATTTCCGTAAAATTTGTGCCAAAATTGCAGATGTTTCAGAAAAAATATGTAATTTTGTCAGCTCAATGAAGACAACTGAACTTCAAAACATCAAACAGAGGTACAACATCGTAGGCAATTGCGATGCATTGAACCACGTGCTCGACGTAGCCCTGCAGGTTGCGCCGACCGACCTCAGTGTACTCATCGTAGGTGAGAGTGGAGTGGGTAAGGAGATTATACCACGAGTAATCCACGATAACTCGCCACGACGCCGCGAGAAGTACTTCGCTATCAACTGCGGTTCTATCCCCGAAGGTACTATCGACTCTGAGCTGTTCGGACACGTAAAGGGTTCGTACACCGGAGCCATCAACGATTCGCCAGGATACTTTGGTGTGGCCAACAAGGGCACACTTTTCCTCGACGAGGTGGGCGAACTGCCACTGGCCACACAGGCCAGACTGCTACGTGTTCTTGAGACGGGCGAGTATATCCCCGTGGGAGGTACCGAGATTCGCAAGACCGATGTGCGCATAGTAGCCGCTACAAACGTGAATATACGTCAAGCCATCAGTGAAGGCCGATTCCGCGAGGATCTGTACTATCGACTGAACTCTATACCTATCCAGATGCCACCTCTGCGCGAGCGAGGCGAGGATATAGTATTGCTGTTCCGCCTGTTTGCACTGCAGATGGCCGAGAAATACAAGATGGATCGTGTGGTGCTTGACGAAGGTGCCAAGCAACTGTTGCTGCACTACAAGTGGCCAGGCAACGTGCGACAGCTTAAGAACATCACTGAGCAGATTAGCGTGCTATCGCCCGAGCGTACTATCACGGCTCAGGTGCTAAGTCAGTTCATTCCTCAGGATCAGGAGTCTACACAGCTTGCAACCATACATCGCGAGGGTAGTGGAGATCATAGTTTTGAGAACGAGCGCGAGATACTATATAAGATATTGTTCGAACTTCGTGGTAATGTGAACGACATGCGCCGCGAGATGAGTGCACTCAAGAAGCAGTTGGACGATGTGCAGAGTACAAAGCCTACCGCTATGGAGCAGTTGCCTACCACATCTCTGGCACCAATCGCTCCTCATCCCGCACCTATCACCTCGGTCGAGGACGCTATCGCCGAGGAGTATATCGAGCCTGCTCAGGAGCTTGAGAGCCTGAATCTTAACGACATGGGCAAGCAGATGTTGGAAAAGGCACTTGAGCGCAATCATGGCAACCGCAAGAAAGCTGCCCAGGAGTTGGGTATTAGTGACAGAACCCTTTATCGCAGATTGAAACAATATGGCTTGGATCAGTAAATATATACGTTTTGCGCTGGTAGCTATGGTAATGGCCACCATCAGTGGATGTAAGGTAAGCTATTCATTCAATGGCGCCAGCATCAACTATGACGAGACCAAGACCATACAGATAGCCGAATTCCCTATCCGTAGTAGCTATGTGTGGGGTCCGATGGGACCAATGTTCAACAATCAGCTTAAGGACCAATTTGCCAATCATACCAAGCTGGAGCAGGTAAAGCGTAATGGCGACCTGAAGCTGGAAGGTGAGATAGTACGCTACGAGCAGCGAAACAAGGCGGTGAGTGCCGAGGGGTATTCGGCTATGACCGAGCTCACGATGACGGTAAACGTAAGATTCACCAATAATAAGAGACACGAACAAGATTTCGAGCAGCAGTTTTCGGCATCACAGAGTTACGAGACTACCCAGTCGCTCAACAGCGTTCAGGAAGAACTCGTGACACAGATGGTAAAGGACCTCTGCGATCAGATATTCAACAAAGCCGTAGCCAACTGGTAAACCATTTATGGAGAGAATAACAGAACTGATACAGCATCCTGAAAGGATGGACCGCGACACGCTCTACGAGTTGCGATCGCTGTTGGCTCTATACCCTTATTTCCAGACAGCCCGCCTGCTGATGCTACAGAATCTGTATCTGCTGCACGATGCTACATTCGACGAGGAACTGCGTCGTGCTTCGGCATATATTACCGATCGCCGAGTGCTATTCAATATGATAGAAGGCAGACATTATGAGTATCGCCCAATGGCCAAGGTAGCTAAACCTGCGCCCCAAAACGAGTCGGCTTCTGATCGTACAACTGCTCTTATCGACAATTTTCTTGATCAGATACCCGAAGACTCAAAGCCTGATGCACAGAAACCCAAGCGCAAACCTACGCCAGCCGATGCCGCTGTTGATTATGTTTCGTACCTGCTTGAGGTGGAACCAGAGGAGCCTCAGAAGATGCCGGGTGAGATACCACAAATGTTCGGACAAGACCTTATAGATTCGTTCATAAATGATGACAAAGGTAAGTTCCAGTTGAACGATACTCCAGAGTTTCGTCCAGAGCCCCGACTTGAGCCCGAAAATAACGAAAATGAGGTTGGAAATGAGTTTTTTACCGAAACATTGGCACGAATTTATATAAAACAAGGCAGATATTCGAAAGCATTAGAAATTATTAGGCGATTAAGTTTGGAAAATCCGAAAAAAAATGCTTACTTTGCAGATCAGATACGTTTCTTAGAGAAATTGATAGTAAATAGTAATAAAAAAAATAAGTAAAAAAATGTACACATTATTTGTAATTCTCATTGTGGTTGCTGCACTGCTTATGATTGGCATTGTGCTCATCCAGGAGTCAAAGGGAGGCGGTTTGGCTTCTCAGTTCTCAGGTTATAACCAGATTGGCGGTGTTCGCAAGACTACCGACTTCATCGAGAAGGCCACTTGGTTCCTCGCTGGTTTCATGGTATTGGTTAGCGTATGCTGCGCTTATGTAGCTCCACAGGCTGGTAACGAGAGCTCTGTAATGGAGAACTACCAGGCTCCAGCAACCAATCCTAACAATCTGCCTGGCTTCGGTGCTAGTCAGCAGAAGGATGCTGCTGCTCCTGCCGCTGCTCCTGCAACAGAGGCTCCTGCAGCACCTGAGGAGAAGAAGTAATACATGCTTCTGACCTGAAAGGAAATAATAATTCCCCGTCCCTTTATCTTTGGGGCGGGGATTGTTATATTATATATAAGTAATGTAAATGCAACGTGATGGAAAGAAATAAGGAGATATATAAGGTTACTATGGTGGGAGGAGCAGTAAACGTGATACTGCTGCTCTTTAAGTTTGTGGCCGGTATAGTGGGGTACAGTGCTGCTATGGTAGCCGATGCAGTGCACTCGCTGTCTGACTTTGTGACTGACATCATTGTGCTGGTGTTTGTACACATCAGCGGCAAACCCAAGGATAAGTCGCACGACTATGGTCACGGCAAATACGAAACACTGGCAATGTCTATTATAGGTGTGGCTCTGCTGATAGTTGCCGTAGGCATTGTATATAGTGGACTGACCAAGATTATTTCCTGGGCACAAGGCGAGGAACTTGAGGCTCCTGGCCTTTTGGCTCTGTGGGCTGCATTGCTATCGATAGTGCTTAAGGAGGCTGTGTATCACTATTCGATGATTAAAGCCCACAAACTTAATTCTCAGGCTGTTGAGGCCAATGCGTGGCATCATCGTAGCGATGCGTTGTCATCCATAGGTACTGCCATCGGCATAGGCGGAGCAATATTTCTGGGACAGCGGTGGACAGTGCTCGACCCTGTGGCATCAATCATCGTAGGTATGTTTATCATAAAGGTGTCAGTAGATCTGCTGCGAAATGGCATTGGCGACCTGATGGAACAGTCGCTGCCTGATGCGGTAGAGGACGAGATATTGCAACTGGCTGCATCGGTGCAGGGGGTAGACGAACCGCACGATTTGCGTACACGACGACTAGGCAACCACTACGCTATCGAGTTGCATATACTGATGGATGGTAATATTACGCTATGCGAGGCACATGACAAGGCTTCGGAGGTAGAGGATGTGTTAAGACAGCACTACGGTCCCGAAACCCATATCGCAGTACACGTAGAACCAAAATAATAAATCCCCGCCAATTGGCGAGGATTTATTTTTATTACTTGATGTTCAGAACTATAATCGACTTGGCTGGTATCTTAACCGAAAGGACGTTCTTCTTAAGTTTTGCGTCCTTGTACTCCTTAGGAGCAACTACGTTAGGATGGGTGAAGTCGTTGAAGTCGGCAACATTCTTAGATGTAAGGATGCGGCCACTTACAGTCTTGGCATTGTAGCCCTCAAGGTTGAAGTCAACTGTCTGAGCCTTATCCAGACTTACATTGGTAAGAGCTAGAACGATGCCGCCGTCGGTAGTCTTTGCTGCAGATGCAGAGAGCAGTGGGCAAGGACGTGTGGCGTTGTCGGCAGTCTTCTGTTTCTCCTTGAAGTACTCTGTGCTGCACTGGATGGTCTCACTCTCAAGATCAACTGGCAGATAGGTCGCCTCCTGGAATGGGGTGTACATCTGGAATACCCAGTAGGTTGGGGTAAGAACCATGTGGCCTGTTCCTTCCTGATCGGTCAGAATCATTGACTGCAGTACGTTAACCACCTGAGCGATGTTAGCCATCTTTACACGGTCGGTGTACTTGTGGAATACGTTGAGGCTGAGAGCTGCTACGAATGCATCGCGCAGGGCGTTCTGCTGATACAGGTGACCTGGGATTGTGCCGGGCTCTTCGTCCCACCATGTACCCCACTCATCTACTAGCAGACCAATCTTGCCCTTAGGATCCTTCTTATCCATGATGGCCTTGTGCTTCTTGATAACCTCTTCGATCTCAAGGCACTTGCCCAGAGCCCAGTAGTACTGGTCAGTATCAAACTTGGTGGCAGAACCCTTGGGACCACTCCAACCTGTGCAAGTGTAGTAGTGCAGAGAAATACCCTGCATGCGGTCGCCAATCTTATCCATGCATATATTGGTCCAGTCGTAGTCATAGTCGCTAGCACCTGATGCGATGCGATACAGGTGGTTTTCGCCCTGATCACGCAGGTAGGTGTTGAACTTACGGAACTCATCAGAGTAGTATTGTGGTGTCATGTTACCACCGCAACCCCAAGCCTCGTTACCGATACCGAAGTACTTAACCTTCCAAGCCTTGTCGCGGCCATTCTGACGACGCAGACGGGCCATTGGTGTATCGCCATCGCTGGTCATATACTCAACCCACTGGGCCATCTCCTTAACAGTACCTGAACCTACGTTACCACTGATGTATGGCTCGCAATCCAGCATCTCACAGAGATTCAGAAACTCGTGTGTACCAAATGAGTTGTCCTCGATAGTACCACCCCAGTTGTTGTTACGCAGAGAGGGACGCTGTGACTTTGGACCGATACCGTCCATCCAGTGATAGTCGTCGGCAAAACATCCGCCTGGCCAGCGCAGTACGGGAATTTTCAGGGCCTTAAGTGCCTCGAACACATCCTTACGATAGCCATTGATGTTAGGAATCTGTGAACCTTCGCCAACCCAAAGACCACCGTAGATACATGATCCCAGGTGCTCAGAGAACTGACCATAAATCTCCTTGTTGATCTTGGCACCGGCCTTATCAGCATGAATGGTAGCCTTCACAGGGTCAGCGGCATTTACCGTGATGGCAAATGCTACTGCGATAGTTGCTATAAATACTTTCTTCATATACACATTACTTATTATCTACAGCGGCCTGCTCAATTGGGAGACAACGCTTGTAGTTCTCGATATACTTCTCGAAACCAGCTACATCCTCGGCTGTAGGAGCGATAGATACGCCAGTGTTGCCAGCGAATACTACGTCCTCCAGATAGTCGGCCAGATTCTTTCCATTATTATTAATAAGGTATCCGGCCAGCAGAGCTATACCCCAGGCACCGCCTTCGCCTGCAGTCTCCATCACAGAGATAGGAGAGTTGAGGGCGGCAGCCAGCATACGCTGACCTACACCGGCTGTCTTGAAGTAACCGCCATGACCAGTGATGCGGTCAACCTTGATCTTCTCTTCCTTCAGCAGGATATCGTTACCAATCTTAAGCACACCGATTGCACCATACAGGTGGGCACGCATAAAGTTAGCCAGGTTGAACTTGTCGCCGGCAGAGCGTACGAACATTGGACGGCCCTCAGCCAAACCAGTTACAGGCTCGCCTGATACATAGTTGTAGGCCATCAGTCCGCCGCAGTCGGTATCACCCTTCAGGGCCTCGTTGAACAGTTTTCCATAGAGCTCGTTCATATCAACGGGTACACCCAGCAACTGCTGATATTCCTTGAACAGGCCTACCCAAGCGTTGATATCGCTGGTGCAGTTGTTGCAGTGAACCATAGCTACTAGACTACCATCAGGTGTAGTAACCATATCAATCATCTCGTAAGGCTTGCTCAGCTCCTTCTCAAGTACAATCATTGAGAACGAAGATGTACCAGCTGATACATTACCAGTGCGCTGCTTAACAGCGTTGGTGGCAACCATACCTGTACCAGCATCGCCCTCAGGAGGACATACGGGGATGCCTGCCTTCAGGTGGCCGCTGACGTCGAGCTTCTTAGCACCCTCGGGAGTGAGGAAACCAGCATTCTCACCAGCATTCAGACTCTTTGGCAGAATGTCGAGTAGCTTCCAAGAGAATCCATTTGGAGCGATGAGCTCGTCGAACTTCTTTACCATTGTGGCATCGTAAGTCTTGGTCTTCGGGTCAACAGGAATCATACCTGATGCATCGCCAACACCCAGTACGAACTGACCTGTTACCTGCCAGTGTACATAACCAGCCAGAGTGGTGAGATACTTGATGTCAGAAACGTGCTCCTCGTTGTCGAGAATGCACTGATACAGGTGCGAGATACTCCAGCGCAGAGGGATGTTGTAGTTGAAGAGCTTAGACAGCTCGGCAGCTGCTTTGCCTGTGTTGGTGTTACGCCATGTACGGAATGGAACCAGGATTTCCTGCTTCTCGTTGAATGCCATATAGCCGTGCATCATAGCACTGAAGCCGATAGCTGCCAGCGATTCGATCTCGCAGTCGTACTGCTTCTGAACATCCTTGCGGAGCTCAGCATAGCAGTCCTGCAGACCATACCAAACGGCCTCAGTAGAGTAGGTCCACAGACCGTCTACTAACTGATTCTCCCACTCGTGTGAGCCCTGTGCGATGGGCTTATTGTCCTCGTCGATGAGGACAGCCTTGATTCTTGTAGAACCGAATTCGATTCCCAAGATGGCCTTACCGGCCTCAATAACTTGTTTTGCTGTCATAATATTGTATTAGTTTTGATTATTATTTTTGCGGTAAGCGTTCTTTTGCTTTAAGATACGCTTTATATGAGGTGAAACCACTTGCCTCTGCAGCACTTTCATCCGTAGAATTTGGATGTTGTGCTTTATATTGCTCGAAGTAGTTGAGACGTAAACCATTAACATAGTCGGAGAATCCACCGAAACGTTCAGTAAGCACGTTTGAAACATATCTGCGACTAAAGTTGCAACGTTCTACAACCTGCTCCAGTACAAGATGTGAATCAAGATAAGCAGCTTCTGTATTTACAAACTTCTCTATTTCTGTGGCTATTCTGTTGTTACGTTCCTCTGCTAATTCATCGTTTTCGTAGGGGACTGCCTCTGCTTCATCTTCATCAACTTCAGTAAGAATTGCAGCACGGCGCCATACAGGCATCACGTTCAACAATAAGGCTATATTGAATATGGCTAATGGAATACACATAATTGCCATGACTTTTGGTGAGTCGGTGATGAAAGCTGGCCATAAAAATGGGGTGAGTATGATAGGGGTTAACCACATGCGGTGTGCATATTCGGTTGGAAAGTCTTCTGGGTTTGAATAGTTTACTTCGCGGGCTATTTTTAACCATTTCATAACTTGCCACATAGCAACACTAGCATAGCCTATCATGATGATACTTACCACTATCACCACATAGTTCCATGCTTTGACGAATTCTGGACTAAGCAGTCCTGACGGCCACCATGCATTGGCAATAAGCGGTGCCATTGCTAAGAATGTGATAATAGCTGCAATAAAATTGGCTTTTTTCCATACTTTCCATTGTTTTACTGTGCCAAAAAAGCAGAAAATCAGCGCTCCGCAGTAAAAATAATAGGTGCATGGAAAGTATGATTTCATCAGAATCCACGCTGCCTCATTTTGTGGATTTAATACATATGGCAACAGAACTGTGCCGCATAGATAAATCATAACTTGCATTTTGCGGTCTGGCCAAATGTAGGCTCTACGCTCCTTGGGCGTACCACAGTTGTGCACACCTCTTACTACAGAAAATACCCAGCAGGTAACTAAATAAGCTGCTGCTGTTATTCCATACCAATAAATAGAATCTGTTTGTACCATAATCGACGGCAAAAATACAATTAATTTTTTATTTAGGAACTATATTTACTATTTTTATCTATTTACATTGCCTGTTCAATTTAATTAGGAGCACCCATTTTTAGTGCTCCTAATCATATTTGCGATTTGCTTATCGCAGTGCTTTATTCAGCATGTAGTACACCTCGTTGTTGCGGAGTGTCTGCTTGAAATCGGCGATGTTTGTCTGCTTGTTGATGCGAACATACTCGATGCCGGTCATCTCAGCAAAATCCTCCCAGTACTCCTCGTTGATGTCGTAAGAGAAAGCACTGTGGTGAGTACCACCAGCCAGAATCCAAGCTGCAGCACCAATCTCGAACGTGGGCTGTGGAACCCACAGAGCAGAAGCTACAGGCAGCTTTGGCATTGGCTGAGGCTCGATGCACTCTACCTCCTGACTAATCAGACGGAAACGATTGCCAAGGTCAACAACTGTAGCCTTGATACCAGCACCAGTCTTAGATGTGAATACCAGACGGGCAGTCTGCTGCTTACGGATACCGATACCCAGGAAGTGTACCTCGAGCTTTGGCTTGTCGGTAGCAATCAGCGGACATATCTCGAGCATGTGGCTCTGCAGACAAGAACTCTTGTCACCAGCGAAGTTCAGAGTGTAGTCTTCCAGGAATGAGCAACCAGTTGGCATGCCCTGCTGGATTACCCACAGAGTGCGATACAGACAAGCTGTCTTCCAGTCGCCCTCGGCACCGAAACCATAACCCTCCTGCATCAGGCGCTGTGAAGCCAGACCGGGAATCTGGTCGAATCCGCAGAAGTCAGGTGCATCGATGTCTGCATCACCTAGATCGTCGAAGTTGGTGGTGAAGGCAGTAGCGCCCTCATCTTTCAGCACGCGGCGCAGTGCAATCTCTGCCTTAGCTGCATTCTTAACCTTCTCCCAGTAAACCTGCTCACCGCTCTCATCTATCTTGATGGTGTAGAGTTTCTTGTACTCCTCAACCAGAGCGTCAGCCTCGGCATCAGTTACCTTCTTGAAGTACTCCATCAGCGATGAAACTGGGTAGTAATCAACGTGATAACCCAGACGCTGTTCAAACTCTACGCGGTCGCCATCTGTTACGGCTACGTTGTTCATGTTCATACCGAACATCAGACAGCGTACGTTGTGAGCATCAGCTACACCAGCTGCTACACGAGCCCAAACGGCAATCTGCTTCTGAGCCTTCTCGTCCTTCCAGTAACCGCAAACCACCTTGCGTGCGATACGCATACGAGTGCAGATGTGTCCGAACTCGATATCGCCGTGAGCACTCTGGTTCAGATTCATGAAGTCCATGTCGATCTCGCTCCAGGGTATCTCGGCATTGTACTGTGTGTGGAAGTGGAGCAGAGGCTTCTGCAACTGCTGCAGACCCTTGATCCACATCTTGGCAGGTGAGAAAGTGTGCATCCATGTGATGATACCTACACACTTAGCGTCGTTATTGGCAGCCAGCATTACCTGCTCAACTTCCTTTGAGCTGTTGGCTGTACCCTTGTAAACTATCTTAACGGGGATGTTGCCGCTCTTGTTCAGACCGTCAACCATTTCCTTTGAGTGTCCATCAACTGCAACTACAGCGTCGCCTCCGTACAGAAGCTGT
>Ga0310695_10004787_pt1 | contig 24465 bp, 21 predicted proteins | sample RumenRJG_04DNA_FD_203882 | JGI IMG/M metagenome (GOLD analysis project Ga0310695, IMG submission 203882) | Bovine rumen microbial communities from Lethbridge, Alberta, Canada - RJG_04 (v2) (version 2) | ecosystem: Host-associated > Mammals > Digestive system > Stomach > Rumen | place: Canada...
ATTTTATAAAGTGATAGATGCCCTTGATGGTCGCTTGCGCCAAATCGGGACGACGTTGGATGTAATATTTTAGTGTGTCTCTGACTGCAACCATTCCAATGAGGTAGCAATAGGACAAATATCGAGAGAAAGTCGGATTGTTCCGCTTAACGAATAGCAATCGGTTGCGCGTAATATAGTAGGTTCGTAAAGGACTCTTCTGACCAGTAGACTGGCTTTCCTTATGATAGATGGTGCAGGCGGGCTCATACCAGATTTCAAATCCCGCTCGGCGAATCATCATCGACCAGTCTAACTCTTCATAATAGAGAAAATAGCATTCTGGCATCATACCAGCTTTTTCGATGGCTTCCCGTTTGACCATCATGGCTGCTCCATGGGCGTAAGGGGTTGGATGAGCCGTGTCATATTGCCCATGGTCTTCCTCGCCAAAGCCAATGGAGCGATTACGCATGGTAATGGAAGAGAGTGGGGTATATCCTGCAAACTGAATGTGATGGTTCCCCCAGGCAAAGCGTATCTTCGGACATACTGCGCCAATCTTTGGCGAACTTTCCAAACAGTCAATTAATGGCTGCCACATCTTCCCTCTTACTTCTTCCTTCTTACATTGAAAGAGCGTATCATTGTTGATAAAGAACAAGTACTTGCCTTGGGCTGCCTGAAGGCCTAAGTTGTTGCCACCGGCGAAACCGAGATTTTGTGTACTTCGAATGACTTTGACTTGGGGAAAACGTAGTGCAATAAAGGTTGCCTCATCCGCCTTAGAAGCATTATCTACCACAATTACCTCTATCGATGCATCGTCTAAAGGTAATGTCTCAATTAGCTCACAGGTGTCTTTGACCCCATTGTAATTGATGGTAATGATAGAAAGTTCAAAGTTCAAAGTTCAAAGTTCAAAGTTTCACTCTCGACGCACGCTTTTTCTCTAATTTCAGACGTTTCTTTTCTTCTTGTATAGCAAGTTGTTTGTTTTCGTACTCAATCCATTCGTTTTCTATGAAGGGAAGAACATATACAATAGTTAGACCGCCGTAAAAAACAAGACAATTGGGGAACTGCATCAGAACTTGGTTTCCGTATCCACCTAACTGAAATGATACAAATGCACAACACATACCAGCTCCAATACCCCGAAGTGACGGACTGCGGAGCCTGAATAATACGATCCAGCATGCCCCTAATAACATGATAGCGGTACATATCAAGAAAGTCGTGATACCAATAATACCTGTCCGAATCCAAATGTAAACGTATTCAGAGTCTGCTGGAATAGTCGACATCAATGTGTATTTGTTGTTGGCAGGAACTGACCCGTATCCTTGAGCGATACCGATTCCCCATGGGGCTTCTTTAAGATATTTTTTCATAGTCTCTTGATTTATCGACCGGGCATTAGCGGATGCATCTTTAGGATCAAAAGCGGTACGCATACGGTGTATCTGGGCATTGCCATCACCAATCTTTGTAAAAACGAGTATAAATACAAAAAATGCAAAAAAAATGGAGAATGGTATGGCAATTCTTACCGATTTAGATAGAAATATATAGGTAATAAACCCCGCCATTAAACAGGCAATAGCCGTACGTGTACCTGATGGAAACATGGCCCATGCACATGCAACACCTGTTATTAAGAAGAATAATTTGTATTTTATTATTTTGCTGGTTATTCCAAAAATAATAAAAGCAACTGCTGTAGAAGCAATACCAATGCCAAAGTTGGCCGCGTCACTATAGATAGAGAAATATCGAATTAAAGTGCCTCCTTGTAAAATATGAGTTAAACGTCCACGCCCTTGTATCCATGCGTTTTCTGGATTGGTAAATCCTATGTTCTTTTGCTTCCAAACCCAGAATGATGCGAATAAAGCAAGTACCCCCCATAATAGTAAATACTTAATGAGAATATCTGGTTTGGAAATATATAGAGAGTAGACGAGAAATGCATACATGATTTGAAAAGCCATCAAACGCGCACCTGTATACCATGCCCCGAAGTCCAATCCAATATTGCAAGTGTCATTTAGCACTTGCAGTGTGCAGAAACCACACCAGATGAATAGTGCGTAGAGCATCATGTTGGCCGTCCGTTCGAAATGACTATTCTTGACATCAATGATGGCTAAGGACAATAATATAATCTCCAGTAGCTCATTAGGAAGAGACATTGGAAAGGGTAAATGAAGGCCTTTGACTTGTAGGAAATAGTTAATTATGATTAATGCCCAGAATGTGAACATTCGGAAGTGAAATGCTGCAAGAACAAAAAGAGCCAATAATGGGGTAAGGCAGACAACAGCAAATGCAGAAAAACCAGCCGTAATAAACTCGTAAATGGCCAGCAAAAACAGGAGAAAGAGTAATGATACTCTTCCTCCGTTTTCTTTGGTGTATGTCTTAAACGCGTTAGCCATTGGTTATTTATTTACCATGTTCGTTTTCAGTAGCTGTTAAACCCAACTGAGAGATCCGATACACAAAGTTATTGAACTTCGTATAGGGTGGTAATTGGCCTACGAATTCTTCGACGGCATAGCGGCTTGACTCAGTCAGATACATAAAGAGAGTATCCTTATGCTCTTCGTCCAGCATGGCTTGTACTTCCTTAAGTGCTTTCTGGTCAACATCCTTCCATGTACGATTGGCACGGGTAACCATCAAGTTGACAGTACCCATATTCAACAAGGCGGGAGAAATCGAGTTCTCATCTAAATTGGGATACTCGATAATTGCAATCTCATCAGGCAGGATGTCAGGGCAGAGATCCTTGATGCCTTTGGCCATGATGAATTTGCTATCTTCTGCCAAGAAGTCTTCGTCGTAGGTAAGACGGCGCACCTGCAAACCGATGGATATCCAATAGTTTTCCAACTCCTGAGCCAAATAGCTCTTACCATTGCCAGTGTCTGTAGAAATCAGATTCAATACATTTTGCTGGCTTTCCTGGAAGTGGGGCAATAATGCCTTGCTAAGTTGTTTCATAGCCATATCGGCAATGGTCTTGTTGAAGCGACGGTAGCGTAAATTGCTTTCTTTGGGGTAGCAGCCCATGACAGGAATCTTGGTAATACGCTCGGAACGCATACGGTCACGTAATGTACGATCGAGCATTTCGATAATCAGGAACCATAAAGCGGTCAGCATGAAAGTGAGTAAGAATGCACCCAACAATATCATGATACGGTTGGTGGGTTGTGCATTGAGCGGGAACATCGGGGGATTAAGTACTCGAAGCGATGCAGTGGTCATTTGCAAGTTACGTTGGCGCAGTCGAGCTGCATTTAGAGCTTTCAGCATCTCCATATAGTTACCTTCAATGAAGCCGATATGGCGGGCTTTACGGTCCAAAGTGGCACCGATAGGCGCATAGAACAGATACTGCCTATCCAAATTCTGCTTCATAATATCCGTAGCAGTCATTTCAGCCTTGGTCTTTTCAAGTAATAACAATTGTTCCAACCAGCGGCTTAACATGTCGTTGGCTTTAACGCCTGTTTCTGTACTATAGGTAGAGGCCTCAATATCCTTTGTTAACTCCGTGACACGGCCTGTTGCTGCTTGCAAATCACGTTGGGCTTTGGCTAACTCCTCTTGTGACTCAGCATCTGCTCCACCGCCCTCACTACTCATCAGGCGAAGATTGGAAATCCTTGACTGGATGCGAGATATGTCTCTGACTTGATTGGTGAACTCCTGATTGGAACGGATTACTTGAGCACGATTACCCAACTGACGCTCCAGATAGTCTAACAGGTGCTTGGCTCTTGTATAGTTCAATAACTGGTCGTTTCGGAAATTTTGCTGTTGTGCTTCTAGACCAGCAACTTGTTTTGTCTGCTCGCCATAGTTGATGATTCTCTTGGATACGTTATATCGAATCAAATCATCTTCAGCATTGGAAAGAATGCGATAGAGACGAGCGACCTCTTTTTCGAAAAATTTGATGACATTACCTGTCTCACCAAAGCGAATCTGTTGATACTGACGGGCAAAAACTTCATTCAAAATATCCAATGTGTTATAGGCAATACCAGCATCGTTGGCTGAATAGCCAATGTCAATAATATCACTCCTACTAAGTTGAAGAACTTTCAAACGGGAAGTAATGTTATTAATGCCAAAATAGGGATGGTAATTGAGTAAACTAAAGAGATAATTTTCTTGTGAAGGCTTCTCGTATGCTTTTAAGTTAGCATAGGTCTGAGATTCGCTGTTGTGATTGACTAATGCTTTCACATCAGCAGGAACTGTAGCACTTAACTGGCGGAAGTGTTCTGCTGAGATGTAGTTGTTGTCCTTATTGGGATTGCCGTACATGAGGCAGCGGGCTAATAAACGGAGTGATACTTCGTGAATAGTATTATCTGTTGTGATAATCAGCATCAAGTTGGTAATATTTGTTTGCGAATTACCACCAGCAGTACCGATACCACCTTCAAGGTTGTATCCGGTTATCATTCCTGTATATATGGTGGTATTGGTATCATAGATGCGCTCCATGTGACGTGTCAGGAACCAAGCAACTATGAGGGCTATCATTGGCAGAATAACAAGATACCAACGGATCTTGTATAAAAAACGGACGAGATATCTAAATAAATCCATAATATGATGCGGTTATAGGGTTATTTTTTCTTGTTCTTTTTTTCGGTTTTTGCTGCTTCTTTAGCAGCCTTTTCTTGAGCTTTCTTCTCTGCGGCTTCCATCTTGGCATATTTCTTTTCTTCAGCAGCTGCCACCTTGCGAATCCTCTTATCTAAAGCTTTATTTTCTTTCCTTATTTGTTTTTCTGTTTTTTTGTCACCACTATCTAGGGTGATTTCTGTTGTCGTATTCGTCAATATAGGCGTATGAGATAGAATTTCTAGCGTGATAATATCTGTCGTAATTTGGGTTTGCATACTTTGATAGGATGATACAGAACCGACCTCATTTTTTTTGGTCCAAGCATAGTCTTCGATGCTCATATTTCCCTGATGAAAATCCTCGAGATTCAAAGCTCCTGCCCCTTGGTATGCAGCTGCCGCTTCACCGGCAGTCTTCAAGGTGACCAATGCGTTGGTGATTTTGATGAACAAAGTGGCAATCTGAGTTTTTAAATCATCATAGGCTTGGTCTTTTTTGTACATAGCCATGTCCACTTCCAAGCGCTTTCGTTTGACAGAACCAGCCAAATCAAGGATGTCCTCCAAGGGGACCGCTAAATTAACACCTACGTTCCAATAGCTTTGCTCCCGACCTTGATATTGCTTGAGTACAGTGCTATAGGATTCAGAGCCCTGGCCCCACATGTCGGTTTTACCATAACTGTAACTAGCATGGCCGTGGATATAGGAAAAAATGTGACGCTTCTGCTTGGCCACTTCCGCCTTGGCTAACTCTTGAGCTTTTTCTAAAGAAAGAATTTTAGGGTTTTGCTTGGCATTTTCGAATAGAACAGCCAAAGGTGGCAAATGGAAGTTGGAGAAGTTAATGGTGTTGTTTTCACTGGAATCAAAGAAACCAGCGCTGATACCACTATTGTTGTATTGGGCATAAGATGTCGAACCCAAAACAATAGCTGTGGTAATAAGTAGATATCGTCTGAAATCTTTCATCATAATGATTGATTATTTGTTATCTATTATATTATACATTCTCTTTTTGTACGAAAGCAGTCAGCGTACGGAAGATAATCTTCATGTCGAGCATGAAACTATAGGTCTGTCCGTAGGTGATGTCCAATTGTTTGCGTTCTTCTGCTGACATGTTACCTCCCTTGCCTCGTTCTTCGACCTGCCATAGACCTGTAAGTCCTGCAGGTGCCATAAAACGGTCAATGCTACTGTCGGCTGTCAATTTCTCTGCTTCGTAGAGTGGGAGCGGGCGATTGCCGACCACAGACATGTCACCCTTGAGAATATTGAACAACTGTGGTAATTCGTCTATACTGTATTTGCGGATGAACCGGCCAACCTTGGTAATACGGGGGTCGTTTTCTATCTTGACAAATGCATTGTCAATGTCTTCCTGCTTTTGTTTGTTGAAGTCACTTTCTGCCATTACAAAATCATCGCCAACCAGCATGACTTCTTCGTCGCTAATCATCATCATCGACTCCATGCCCATGTCAATCATGTCCTGTTCTGCCTTCTCACCCAATGGAGCTGTAATGGTTTTATTGTCTTCTTCCTCTTTATGATTGTCATCGGAAGATGCTGCTGCATATTGATTATGATCTTTGCTTAACTCCTTCAGCCGCTCTTCTGCATCAATATACATGCTGCGGAACTTTAAGAAGTCAAAAATAGTGTAATTCGTGCCTACACGTTTTGACTTGAATAAAATAGGACCAGGGCTCTCTAACCTGATAGCAATTGCTGTAATAATGAAAATAGGAGAGAGAATAACAATGGCTAGTGCTGAGAAGACAATGTCAAACATACGTTTCCATATGGGAATCTGGAATCGTAAAATCGTATGCTTGGGGGCTTCATTGTCAAATAAGATGTTCTCGCGGTCGGAAATGAACTGTATCTTCTTGTTCAATTCTGTAACGGAAGCAGCATTGACAATGGTGTCGTTGATGCCACATTTCATGTATATATCACGTTCTTCATCTGACATAGTGTCAGTAATTAGGATAATATACACGCTATGACATTTCTTGCGAAGATAGGTGATTGCTGTTATGTCCTCATTCCGCACATTACGCTCAAAGAACACAATAAAGTGTTCATTGGCGACATGTGGCGTGCAAATCTGTGCAGCATCCTTGTATGCATTGGTTACACGAACCAACTGGCCAGGGATGTATTTCAGACGCTCTTGAGTCTTAGGATTATTCCCTAAGTAGACAACACCTATCATATATATATTAAGGTATATACTATAATATAAAACACTATAAAATTAGTTCGGCAGAATCTTCTTGACACGAATTTTCAACTCCATTGGGTTGAATGGCTTGACTATGTAGTCTTCAGCACCAATTTCCAATAAGCGGATACGCTCACTGGTAGAGTCCTCACTAGACAGCATAATCACAGGGATGTGGCGGAAAAGCTCGTTCTGCTTAATCCATTCGAGAAAATCGTCACCACGCATGCCTGGCATTCGGATGTCAGAAATGATAAGGTCTGGTGTGTTACCAGCTTGAAGCCATTTGACACCTTGTAAGCCGTCGGGCAACCATTGGACGTCATATTCACTCATCAAATAGATAGAGAGCACCTTGGCTATGGTCTCTTTGTCATCAAGTATTAGTATCTTCTTTTTCATATATGAATAAACTTTTCTTCTACAGAATAATACTTCTATCGTGCAAAGGTAAAAAAATATTTTTAATTGTAGTCAAATAATGATAAAAAAATCATGAAAAAGTGTAAAAAAGTTGCTTTTTAAAAATATTTTAGGGAATTTTGTGGCTTACAACGTAATATTAATGATAAGTAATTTAGTTTAATTATGGCAAACAGATATTTATTAGGTTTTGATGTTGGCAGTTCTTCTGTAAAAGCGTCTCTTGTTAATGCCGATAGTGGCAAGTGTGTAGCTTCAGCTTTTTTCCCTGAGAAAGAAGCTCCTATCATGGCTGTTAAGGCTGGATGGGCAGAGCAGGATCCGCAAATGTGGTGGAATAATGCAAAACTGAGTCTGCAAAAGATTATGACTGATTCAGGAGCAACAGCGGAGGAAATCAAAGCGATTGGTATTTCTTATCAGATGCATGGATTAGTGTGTATAGATAAGAATTTAAAAGCACTGCGCCCTTCCATTATTTGGTGTGATTCCCGTGCTGTGCCTTACGGAGAGAAAGCTTTTAGGGATTTGGGGGCTGAGCAATGTTTGAACCATCTGCTGAACTCTCCGGGGAACTTTACAGCCGCCAAGTTAGCTTGGGTCAAAGAGAATGAACCAGAAACTTATGAGAAAATTTATAAGATTATGTTGCCGGGTGATTATATAGCCATGCGACTGTCTGGTACTGCGAATACTACGGTTAGCGGTCTGTCAGAAGGAATGTTCTGGGATTTCAAGAACAATCAGTTGGCTGATTTCCTAATGAAGTACTATGGCTTTGATTCTTCATTGATAGCTGATATTGTGCCTACGTTCAGTGTCCAGAGCGAGGTTTCTGCAGATGCTGCTGCCGAATTAGGGTTAAAGGCTGGAACTCCGATTGCGTATAGGGGTGGTGATCAGCCCAACAATGCATTATCACTGAATGTATTGAATCCTGGCGAAATTGCTGCAACAGCTGGAACCAGTGGAGTGGTTTATGGCGTTTTGGGGGATGTGAACTATGACCCGAAGAGTCGTGTGAATACTTTTGCTCATGTTAACCATACGGCAGAACAGACTCGTCTAGGTGTGCTGTTGTGTATCAATGGTACTGGTATCCTGAATGCTTGGACACATCGTAATATTACTCCAGAGATAGGGTATGCAGAGATGAATGATTTGGCTGCAAGTGTTCCCATCGGCAGCGAAGGCGTTACCGTTGTGCCGTTTGGCAACGGAGCAGAGCGCGTGTTGGAAAACAAGGAAATTGGTTGCTCTATTAATGGCTTGAACTTTAATAAGCATTCAAAGGCCCATTTGGTACGTGCGGCGCAGGAAGGTATAGTATTCTCATTCTGCTATGGTATGGAAATTATGCAGCAGATGGGTATGGACATTCAAAAGATTCATGCCGGAAAGGCTAATATGTTCCTCTCTCCATTGTTCCGTAATACACTGGCAGGCGTGAGCGGTGCAACTATCGAACTTTACGATACTGATGGTTCAGTAGGTGCAGCAAAGGGAGCCGGTATTGGTGTCGGTATATATAAAGATAATCATGAGGCTTTTGCTTCTTTGGATAAGTTGGAGGTGATTACTCCAGATGAGAAGAATTGTGCTGCTTATGAAGCAGCTTATGCAGCTTGGAAAGAAACATTAAAGAAAAATTTGTAAATAAGAGACGGACATAAAAGTCCGTCTCTTATTTATATACATGGGCTTCGCGCTTGCCTTGTAGTACATATAGCGCATTCAGGGCAAGTGCTTCCATTTCATTTTCACCTGGAAAAATGTGGACAGGTGCTAGGAATTCTATTCGCCGACGTAACTCGGAGATAATGTAGTCGGAGTATGCCATACCACCAGTAAGCAGAATGGCGTCAATACGGCCGCAGAGCACGGCAGACTCTGCGGCAATGGCTTTAGCCGTATGGTATAACATGGCATCAACTAAAAGTTTTGCATGCAGATTACCTTGATTGATGCGTTCCAAAATTTCCAACATATTGTTTGTGCCGAGGTGGGCAGTTAGTCCCGCCTGACCTGCAATATGCTTTAGAAGTTGTTTCTCGTCGTATTTTCCACTGAAACAAAGGCGAATGAGGTCTGCTGCAGGGAGTGATCCTGCTCGTTCGGGAGAAAATGGACCTTCTCCATCCAGCGCGTTATTGGCATCTATGGCACGTCCGTGCTCGTGAGCAGCAATGCTGATGCCCCCTCCGAGGTGGCAAATGATGAGATTCAAGTCTTCGTACTGTTTATCAATGCTCTGAGCATAGCGCCGGGCAATGGCCCGGTGGTTCAAAGCATGCCATATGCAAATGCGTGGCATAAGTGGCGAGCCACTTATACGTGCAAACGGAGAAAGCTCGTCGACCACTCCCGGGTCTGCAATGAAGGCTCTGCACTTGTTGCTATGTTGATTGTTGACCATTGTAGCAATCTCGTAGGTTATCAAACATCCAAGATTACAGGCATGGTTATGCATGACGCAACCATGGAGGGTGTCTTCAAGCATACGCTTGTTGATTTCGTACACCCCACCGCAGATAGGCTTTACTAATCCACCCCGACCGATAACGGCATCAAAATCAAGAGAAATGTTAGAGCGTTTTAGTTCGTCGAGTACAAGTTGGCGTCGGAAGTCCTGCTGTTCGGTAATAGCATCAAATTGGGCCAGTTCCTCGGCGGTGTGGGCTATGTTGCGGACAAAAACTGGATTCTCGTAGTCGTATACAGCCATCTTTGTAGATGTTGAGCCTGGATTGATGACAAGAATTTTCATAGGCATGAAAGAGCAAAAAGAACACTATTAAACTTGGCTTCAGCAGAATCACCACGAGATGGGACCACAACAGGGCACTGGGCCCCCCAGAGAATGCCTGCTGTGCGGGCTTGTGCAAATAGCGTCATGGCTTTATAAAAGGCATTCCCAGCTTCTATGTCTGGCATAATTAAAACGTCAGAATTTCCTTCAAGAGGAGATGTGATACTTTTGGCCTTTAAAGCTTCGATAGAACAGGCGGATTTGACATCTAGTGGCCCGTCAACAATGCATTGTCCGAAGGTCTCTTTTCTAGCTAGTTGCTTAATCTCTTGATAGCCATCAACAAAAGGAAACTGGCGTCCCCCATGCTCTGCACAATGGATGAGTGCAATACGTGGCTCTGTGATACCCATGCGGTGGCAGATTTCCGCCGTGTATTGCACTTGTGCTATCCGTTGTTTCTGGGTAGGATAGGGGATGACGGCCACATCGGTAAAGAAGAGTAATTTATGATAGGTCTTCATTTCTGCTACTGAGATATGAGTCAGAACGCCCCCTTCGGGTAATAGGCCAGATACTTTGTTTAATATGGTTCGTAATAAAATATCCGTTCCGATGAGGCCTTTCATCAGCACATTAGCATCACCACGGCGTATTAATGCGACGGCCTTTTCTGCTGCACGTTCAGGAAGTTTGTCTTGAATGCGAATCACTTCTGCTAAATGTGCCTGTTCAACCCGTTTGAGTGCTTTTTGGGTGGCATCATCTGTAGGATTGACAACAGCAATGCACAATGTCCTATTTGTCTCGGCGACAAGCCGATACATTTCTTGAAATGTATGGATGGCTTTCATAGTTATTGGATTTTTATGCAAAGATAGTAAAAAAAAGTGGACTGACCAAACAGTCCGCCCACTTTTTTATTTCAAGGATGCTTGATACCACTCAAAGAGCTTCTGTACACCATCCTCAATTTCAACTTTGTGCGTCCAGCCAAGGCGATGTAATTTTGAAACGTCAATGAGTTTTCGCATGGTGCCGTCTGGTTTTGATGCATCAAATTCAATAGTACCTTCAAATCCTATGGCTTTGGCTACCAGTTGTGACAGTTCGCGGATAGTCAGTTCCTTGCCCGTTCCTATATTGATATGGCAGTTCCGGATTTCTCCTAACTTGGGAATGGCTCCGCCTCTGCCTGCAGAGTGGTTCCTGTCTACGGTTCCATCTGCAGAAGCTCCGTAGTGTACACTTGAATACTTTTCGATACCAATGATGTCAGAGAAATTGACGTTCAGTAGTACATGCACGGAAGCGTCAGCCATATCTTCAGACCATAAAAATTCGCGCAAAGGCTTGCCTGTACCCCAAAGAATCACCTTGTTGTCTTGTATGCCATATTTTGATAAAACGTTCAGGATACTAGGCTCTTGCGAAGATCCGTTAATGCCTTCTACAGGGCGAATGTCTAAGTCTTGACGAATGGATTCCCAGTTGGCTTCATGAATAAGTTTTGCTAGATAAATTTTGCGCATCATAGCTGGCATGACATGGGAATTCTCAAGATGGAAATTGTCATTTGGACCATAGAGGTTCGTGGGCATCACGGCTATGTAGTTGGTGCCATACTGTAGATTATACGATTCGCACATCTTCAGTCCGGCAATTTTAGCTATGGCATACTCTTCATTGGTGTATTCTAAAGGTGACGTCAATAGTGCGTCTTCCTTCATGGGCTGGGGTGCATTCTTGGGATAGATACATGTAGAGCCAAGGAATAACAGTTTTTTTACTCCGTGGATATAAGACTCCGATATGACATTGCACTGCATCTTCAAATTCTGCATGATAAAGTCTGCACGGTAGAGTGAGTTAGCCATGATTCCGCCCACGAATGCTGCTGCAAGCACAACTGCATCAGGGCGTTCTTGGTCAAAAAACTGGCGGACGGCAACTTGGTCAGTAAGATCTAGTTCCTGATGGGTTCTTCCCACAAGGTTTTCATAACCGCGCTGCTTGAGATTGTTCCAAATGGCAGAACCTACCAGTCCATGGTGTCCTGCTACGTATATTTTACTATTCTTGTCTAACATCTATTCGGGCATTTGGGCTTTCAGAAAGAGTTTCTTGACAAACTTCATGTCATGTTGTACCATAATCTTGACGAGGTCGGGGAACGATGTCTTTTGTGGGTTCCATCCTAATTTTGCTTTCGCTTTTGCAGGATTCCCCAATAGTTGGTCTACTTCTGCGGGGCGGAAATATTTAGGGTCAACCTCTACTAATATTTTGCCGGTAGCCTTGTCGTAACCTTTCTCGTCTATGCCATCACCGCGCCATTCCAGTTCTATACCTGCCTCTTTGAATGCCAATGTGGCAAATTCACGGACAGTATGATACTCACCTGTTGCTATCACGAAATCGTCAGGTTCCGGCTGTTGCAGAATAAGCCACATACACTCAATATAGTCCTTGGCATAACCCCAATCGCGCAATGAGTTAAGGTTTCCCAAATAGAGTTTGTCTTGATAGCCCAGGGCTATACGGGCTGCTGCTAGCGTAATCTTGCGGGTTACGAAGTTTTCACCACGGCGTTCTGATTCATGGTTGAACAAGATACCATTACAGCAAAACATTCCGTACGACTCACGATAGTTTTTCATAATCCAAAAACCATAGAGCTTGGCTACGGAATATGGTGAACGTGGGTAGAATGGGGTGGTTTCTGACTGTGGAACTTCTTGAACTTTTCCATACAGTTCTGAAGTAGAAGCCTGGTATATGCGGCATTGTTTCTCCAATCCGCAAATGCGGACAGCTTCCAAAAGACGTAGTACACCTGTGGCATCAACGTCTGCAGTATATTCTGGGACATCAAAAGAAACCTTTACGTGGCTTTGGGCAGCTAGATTGTAGATTTCTGTGGGCTTCACCTCGCCAATGATTCGAATGAGCGAAGATGAGTCTGTCATATCTGCCCAATGTAAGTTAACCAGACGGGCTTTTTTCATGTCGCGAACCCATTCATCAAGGTAGAGGTGTTCAATACGGCCTGTGTTAAATGATGATGAACGGCGTAAAAGACCATGAACCTCATAACCTTTTTCAATTAGAAATTCGGCCAAATAAGAACCGTCTTGCCCGGTAATACCAGTAATAAGAGCTATTTTTTTCATGTGTTAATTAATTTTGCCCGGAGAATTGTTTAATGCGTTGTTCTTCGGTGAGTTTACAAATGAGTAATGTATTGTTGTTTTCTGCTACGATGTATCCATCAAGGCCTTGTATGACAACCTTTTTCTCTTGGGTAGTATGAACGATACAATTGTGGCTTTCGAACAAGGTAATGTCTGGACCAATACAGGAATTGCCGTATAAATCCTTTTTGGATTGCTGTTGAAGAGATCCCCATGTGCCAAGGTCGCTCCATTCGAAGTCTGCTGGACAAACAAAGATCTCCTCTGCTTTTTCCATGATTGCATAGTCGACACTGATATTTTCACATTCAGGGAATAAGCGATTTATCTCTTGCTGCTCCTTATCAGTGCCATAAACAGGCATGAGCCCCTCAAAAATCTTAGCCATCTGGGGCTGGTAGATGCGGAAAGCATTGACTATGGTTGATACATTCCATATGAATATACCAGCATTCCAGAAATAGTTCTTTTGACTGATGTATTGTTGGGCGGTCTGCAAATCTGGCTTTTCGCGAAAAGAATAAACGCGGAAGATTTCCTTGTTACGTAGCGAATTGCTGGAAAGGTCTGCTTGGATATATCCGTAACCTGTTTCTGGACGGCTAGGCTTCATTCCCAACGTCACAATTGCATCGCTATCTACGGTAAATTCAAGACATTCACTGATGACTCGACGGAACTCCTGAGTGTTCAAAACGATGTGGTCACTAGGGGATACCGCAATGTTCGCCTTGGGATTCTTTGACTTGATTCGCCATGAAACATAAGCAATACAAGGTGCCGTGTTTCTTCGGCAAGGTTCACACAAAATGTGATCATAAGGCATGTTGGGTAACTGCTCGTGTACGATGTCTGCATACTTTTGATTTGTGACTACCCATACATTTTCTGCTGGTACGAGTCCATCGAACCTGTCGACGGTCAATTGAAGTAAAGAACGTCCAATGCCTAGGACATCAATGAATTGCTTGGGCCTATCAGTGGTGCTCATCGGCCAAAATCGGCTTCCTACGCCACCGGCCATAATTACGAGATGATTGTTGTTCTTAGCCATAAAAATCTCAATGTCTTGATAATGATTGCAAAAATAAGAATTAATTCTGAGATAGAAGAATCTTTATGGAATAAAATTCATTTTTCTTACGATACATCAACGTTTTATTTGGTTGTTTCGAAAAAAAGCCTTAATTTTGCACAATTATGAATGAGAACTTGTTAAGTGGGCTAAATGAAGGACAGCGAAGGGCTGTCGAATATTGCGATGGCCCCCAGTTAGTGATTGCTGGAGCCGGTTCGGGCAAAACTCGGGTGCTGACCTATAAGATTGCTTATCTGCTGGATCGAGAAGATGAGGCATTAAATCCTTGGAATATTTTGGCGCTAACCTTTACAAATAAGGCCGCACGGGAAATGAAAGAACGCATAGGCAGATTAGTAGGGCAGGATAGGGCTTTCTATCTTCAGATGGGGACTTTTCATTCTGTTTTTGCTCGTATTTTAAGGGCTGAGGCAGAACACTTAGGATTTGCTTCTAATTTTACGATTTATGATCAGGCTGACTCTCGTTCATTAGTGAAAAGCATTATAAATAGAATGCAATTGGATGATAAGGTCTATAAACCTGCATCGGTAGCAGACCGTATCTCTATGGCGAAGAATCATTTGCTTTTACCCCAGCAGTATGCTGTTAGCTCGTGGGCTGTAGACGATGAACAGCATAAGCGTCCATTGGTTGGCCAGATTTATAATATGTATATGGAACGTTGTCGTCAAGCGAACGCTATGGATTTTGATGATTTGTTGGTTCATACTTATCTCCTGTTGCGAAATCATGACGATGTGAGGCAGAAATATGTTGACCGATTCCGATACATCCTTGTTGATGAGTACCAAGATACGAATTATGCCCAACAGGAAATTGTTTTATTGTTAGCTCATGATCATGGTCGTCTTTGTGTGGTAGGTGATGATGCGCAGAGCATCTATAGTTTTCGAGGGGCAAATATTGACAATATCTTGAATTTCCAGAAAATGTTTGTGGGTGCTCGTTTGTTTAAGTTGGAACAGAACTATCGTTCGACACAACTTATAGTACAGGCAGCAAACAGTCTTATTCGTAAGAACGAAAAACAGATACATAAAGATGTATTCAGCAAGAATGAAGAGGGGGAACGCTTGATCTTGAAACCTGCCTATAGTGATAAAGAAGAAGCGATGATTGTTTGCAACGATATTAAGAGAATTCGTAAAAATGAGCATTGTGAGTTCTCTGATTTTGCTATTTTGTATCGTACCAATGCACAGAGTCGCTCGTTTGAGGAACAAATGCGGAAGGACGGTATTCCTTATCGTATATATGGAGGTCTTAGTTTTTATCAGCGGAAGGAAATAAAAGATGTAATAGCGTATTTCCGAGTCGTGGCAAATCCAGACGATGAGGAAGCGCTGCGGCGTATTATCAACTACCCGACACGTGGTATCGGTGATACTACCTTTGCAAAGATTGTAGATACAGCGAGTACGCATGGTGTTAGTTTGTGGAAGGTGATACAGCAGCCGATTGTGTTTGGACTTCAGCTCTCCAAAGGTGCGCAGGCTAAGATTGATGGGTTCAAAACGCTGGTGGAAGGATGGGCGCAACGACTGGCGTCGGAAGATGCCTATGAGTTAGGTCATAGCATCATCATGGAAAGCGGTATCAGCAAAGAGATATATGGTTCGACCAATCCGGAAGATCTTTCTCGCCAAGAAAATTTGGAAGAGTTTCTTGGCGGTATGCAGGACTTTGTAGAGAATCGTAAGGAAGAAGACCGTGAGAACGAAATCGGTTTGAGTGACTTCTTGCAGGAAGTCGCCTTATTGACAGACTTGGATAGTGATGGCGATGCTGATCAACCCAAGGTGACGTTGATGACGATACATTCTGCCAAGGGCTTGGAATTTCCTACTGTGTTCGTCGTCGGATTGGAGGAGAACATCTTCCCTTCTCCGATGTGCGTCAATAGTGTACGGGAGTTGGAAGAGGAGCGCCGCTTATTGTATGTTGCCATCACTCGTGCAGAGAAACACTGTATTCTGACTTGTGCTCAAAATAGGTTCCGATATGGACGTATGGAGAGTGACACCCCTTCGCGGTTTATCAAGGATTTTGATCCCAGCCTGCTTCGTGTTGAAGGCGGACGCAGCTTCCATGCAGAAATACCTTCTTATCGTTCGCCATATGGAGGGACGCGACAGCCTCAACAAAATCCTCGTCCTGTTGCAACCCAGTTCGTGGCCGATCCGAAACCGCGATTGGTGCCGGTGCGACATGAAACACCGCTGCCTCAATCGGCTATTGGAGATATTGGTTTGAAAGAAGGCAATGTGATAGAGCATCAACGCTTTGGTGTGGGTACAGTCGTAAAGGTTGAGGGCTCTGGGGAGAATGCAAAAGCAACAGTAACTTTCAAGAATGCCGGTACAAAGCAACTCTTATTGAAATTTGCCCGTTATACCATTATCGGATAAGATATTGCGAAGTAATATATGACTTAAAGAGCATCATCTTCCGGGCGTTCCGGAAGATGATGATTTATTTTGGGCAAATGCTTCTTCTTACGCAGATATGCTGCTTTGCGGACTTCGTAGTCTTCGTAATGTCTTTCTAAAAAATTATCAGCCATTCTTATTGCTATTGTAAACAATACTAATTTGAACAGGCTCATGTTGGTTTTGTTTACCACCAACAAGTCTAATGCTCATTACTCTTAGTTCATTACTAACTCTTGCAACTGACGTAGAAGATGATGAAGTAGAGGTAGATGTTGTGGTAACTTGTACAGGTACTAATACAAGTTTGTTCCAATTGGGCGTTTTGTTACGGTTGGCATACATGTGATTGACGAGCCCGGAAATGTTATTGAAAGTATATGAGTTTTTAGATTTATTGTAGCTGGCAAGATATGAAGTCTTATTATTGGGGAGGTTACGTTCTTCAAAGAAAGAGTAAAGACTGTCACGTTCAATCATGAGCAGGTTAGTAGGCTCTTGAAGGATGTCGTCGCTTAGTTCGCTTTTATCATTCATACGTCGGAATACAATCTTTGCAGAAGTGATAGAGTCGTTTTCATGCCCCCGCTTGATGTCGTCAATAGGTAAAGTGACTTCAGTAAAAATACCATCTGGAGCCTTTATGTATGTAAATGATTCATTGGCTGCCAGTCTTTTAATGTTCTCTCGGTCACTAGTAAAGTGGGTGGTTTGGAGAACTTCTTCCGTTCCGTCGAAATGTGCTTCATCAAGAACGATTAGTGTATCAAATTTGCAACGGTAGTTTATTAATAACTGTGTTTTGGCAATCTCGGCCATGACGCCAAGTCCGTCTGTCGTCCTAAAATAGAACCCTGGACAGACTTTCTGAATGAATGTCTGTGAATTTTTGAAGTATTCAGGATGGCTATAGTACATTCGCATAATGTAAGTGCCATAGTTGTTGTAAGTATTTCCTTCTTTATCTGTGTATGGGTCGTTAAGAGGAATCTCTATAGATTCGTAATATTTCCCTTGACGGCGCAGATTACGTATACTGTCACTTTGTGTCAGGTCGGTTATAGAATATACCTTTTTCCGATGTATACCGTCTTCGCGAATATAGCCTTTTTCTTCAGGGTCAAAGTTCGTGTAATATAGCAAGTTTTCTTTCATTGGCTTGGCTAATTCTGTTATTGCCATTTTCATGGCTGCCAATGAGTCACCCATATAACTTTCAACGATTACATTGATAAAACATGAGTCCGCAATGGGTTGTTTTGACTCATCACGTGAAAGAACATCCTCCTTGTCGAAAAACAGTTCCTCATTCTCCAATAATCCAAACTGTGTCATGAAATCACCGGAAATATACGAGTTCGTTTCTGGATCTTTGATACGGCCCAAATAACTATAAGAACTGCGTGAGAGTACTGAATCTGCAACAATAGAACGAGTGGAAACGACAAATGTATCCGCTGAAATAACGAACTGGTCAATATTACTTGTCAGTGAATTTCCTAATGTCGAAGTGTCGTCACTACACGAAGAGATTGCAATTGTAAAGATTGCAATCCCAGCCAGTATTAATTTCTTAATCATATTCTCTTTAAATCTGTTCATAGAAAGCCTCATAAGCATCGGCAAAGTCTTCTCCAGGGAAGGCTAATGTCGGTATCTTGTTGGTCTTGGCGTACTTTAGTAATTCTTTGTTTACATTCTTGTGAGCAGCTATAACACCGTCACTATAGTCAATAGCTAATTTCCCTAATTCTTCAAAGTCAAAATTATCATTGTATTTCTTCAATAAGTCTGCTTTGGCCTCGCGAAACTCAACGCATTTCTTGAAATTTGTACCCAAATCCGATTTTAGACTATTGGTAAAGAGTGAAGTGATAACTTTTGTGTTGGCAAACGAAGGCTCATCATGATAGGCAGTCTTGATGTATAGAGGTACTACGGCTCCCATCCAACCTTGAATATGGATGATGTCCGGAACCCATCGAAGCTTCTTGACGGTTTCCAAAACGCCACGGGCAAAGAAAATGGCGCGCTCTCCGTTGTCAGGATAGTCTTCTCCCTTTTCATCCTGTGCCATCTGACGCTTTGAAAAATAGTCGTCATTATCAATGAAATACACCTGAATGCGCGTCTGAGAAATGGTCGCAACCTTGATAATCAGTGGATGGTCTGTATCGTCAATGATAAGATTCATACCCGAAAGACGGATCACCTCATGTAACTGTCCGCGGCGCTCATTGATATTGCCCCATTTGGGCATGAATGTGCGTATCTCATGACCATTGTCTTGCATTGCTTGTGGAAGTGCCTTTCCCATGATGGAGAGGTCGCTGTCAGGGACATAGGGAATAATCTCTTGGTTGATGAATAATATCTTCTTTGCCATACACATGTAGTTTAAACTATGTGCAAAGGTACGAAAAATAATTCACAAAATAGCCAAAATGTGTATATTTAAGGATTTTTAGCCCCCTTTTTGGCATATTTTTACGATATTTTTTCCTTATTTGATAAAAATGTTGTTATTTTGCACCCGATTTTAGAGATAAGTTCAGCAAAACGATGAAAGTATTCAAAAAAATAGCAGACCTTCAGAACCAGTTGTTCGAAGATCGCAAGCAAGGAAAGGAAATCGGTCTGGTGCCGACTATGGGAGCTCTACATGAAGGTCATGCCTCGTTGGTACGCCGTAGTGTGAAAGAGAACGATATAACAGTTGTGTCGGTATTTGTCAATCCAACGCAGTTTAACGACAAGAATGACTTGAAAAACTATCCACGTACGCTTGATGAAGACTGTAATTTGTTAAAAGAGTGTAAAGCAGATTATGTGCTGGCACCTAGTGTGGAAGAGATGTATCCTACACCAGACATGCGTCAATTCGAATATCCTCCAGTGTCTACTGTCATGGAGGGTGCACATCGTCCTGGCCACTTCAATGGTGTATGTCAGGTGGTGAGCCGCTTATTTTACATTGTAAGACCCAATCGTGCCTATTTTGGTGAAAAGGATTGGCAGCAGATTGCAGTAGTTAAGGCTATGGTGCGTCATTTGCAATTGCCAGTACAGATTATTGAGTGTGAGATTGTGCGTGATGCTGACGGGTTGGCGCGCTCCAGTCGCAATACACTCCTGTCCAGTGGTGAACGCGCCGTTGCTCCTGCAATATACAAGGCGTTAAAGGAAAGTTTGGATTATGCAAAAACACATTCTTTGAAGGAAACACACGATAAGGTCGTTGATGATATTAACAGTGTTGACGGACTCGATGTGGAGTATTTTTCGATTGTTGATGGCAATACCTTACAAGATGTTCAAACATGGGAAGATTCTTCTTATATCGTAGGTTGCATAACTGTTTATTGTGGAAAAACTCCGATTCGCCTGATTGATCATATCAAGTATAAATCTTAAAAGGATATCGAGATGATGATAGAAGTATTGAAGTCAAAACTTCATTGTGTAACCGTAACGGAGGCAAATCTGAACTATATGGGTAGCATCACTATTGATGAAGATCTCATGGATGCGGCAAACCTAATAACGGGAGAAAAGGTGCAAATTGTAGACAATAATAACGGTGAACGCTTTGAAACCTATATAATAAAAGGTGAGCGTGGCAGTGGCTGTATCTGTCTGAATGGTGCTGCGGCTCGAAAGGTGCAGGTGGGTGACGTATGTATTATCATTTCCTATGCAATGATGGATTTTGAGGAGGCAAAACATTTTGAACCTACCGTTGTCTTCCCTGGAGAAGGTAATAAACTATAAAAAAAGAGCCGCACAACTTAGTAGCGGCTCTTTTTTATAAATCAGACTTTTATGTTTATTCAATCACCACAAGGGCGTCGTCTTCCATGACGCTTTGGCCGGGTTTGACGCAGATGGCAGTTACCTTGCCGCCCTTTTCTGCTTCAATGTTATTGGCCATCTTCATGGCTTCCAATACCAGAAGGGTGTCTCCAGCCTTAACCTCGTCACCTACAGCCACGTTGATGCTGGTGATGACACCGGGCAGGGGAGCCTTTACTGCGTTGTTGGCATTAACACGACCTGAGCCGTTCTCTGTGGGTTCTGCGGTAGCAACCTCTGCGGGCTTACGCACTACAACCTTCTTCTCGGGTTCGGGCTCTGGCTCCATCTCCACCTTGTACTCCTCGCCGTTGACAGTGACAACAACTTCGTTATCTGCAATTTCACCGATGGCTACTTCGTACTTGTTGCCATTGATGGTGTATTTATATTCTTTCTTCATGATGATTGTGTTTTAAGGGTGTTCTGTCATTGTCTGGGCATAACCGTTCCATTGAGTCTGTTTCTCGGCAATAGTGATAATGCCGGGCTCCTTGTCGTGGACGTTGTTGCCTTTGAACTCGTAGAGTGCCATAGCAATGGCGGCATAAACTTCGTTCTTCATAAGCGACAGAGTGATTACATTGGAATATTACCATGCTTCTTGGCAGGCAGTGCATCGCGCTTGGTAGCCAGCTGAGCTAAGGCACGGCAGATACGGAAACGCGTGTTGCGTGGCTCGATGACATCGTCGATATATCCGTACTTGGCTGCCTGATAAGGATTAGCAAACAGTTCGTTGTATTCCTCTTCTTTTTCAGCAATGAATGCCTTTACGTCCTCGCCAGCTTCCTTCTTAGCTTTGGCTTCCTTGGCATAAAGCACGGCTGCAGCACCAGAAGCACCCATGACGGCAATCTCTGCAGAAGGCCAAGCATAGTTCAGGTCAGTATGCAACTGCTTAGAACCCATCACGATGTGCGAACCACCGTATGACTTACGCAGTGTAACTGTAATCTTGGGTACGGTAGCCTCACCATAGGCGTAGAGCAACTGGGCACCATGCAGGATGACAGCATTGTACTCCTGACCGGTACCTGGCAGGAATCCAGGAACGTCAACCAGTGATACGATGGGGATGTTGAAGGCATCGCAGAAACGGACGAAACGGGCACCCTTGCGGCTTGCGTTTACATCCAGCACACCAGCGTAGCAAGAGGGCTGGTTGGCAACGATACCAACAGACTGGCCGTTGAAACGGGCAAAGCCAACGATGATGTTCTTGGCAAACTTAGGTTGTACCTCAAAGAACTCATGGTCGTCAGTGATGGCAGAGATGACCTTATACATATCGTAAGCCTCGTTGGGATTCTCAGGAATAATCTCGTTCAGCGAATCCTCCAGACGGTCAATGGGGTCTGTGCACTTCTTGCGAGGAGCCAACTCCATGTTGTTAGAAGGAATGTATGAGAGCAGTGTCTTCAGCATCTCAACTGCTTCTTCCTCGGTCTTGGCAGTAAAGTGGGTAACGCCGGATTTCGAAGCGTGTACGGAAGCACCGCCCAGATGTTCCTGATCAATATCCTCGCCAGTAACAGTCTTTACCACCTTCGGGCCTGTCAGGAACATATAGCTGGTTCCTTCCATCATCAGTGTGAAGTCTGTCAGTGCAGGGCTGTAGACAGCACCGCCGGCGCAGGGACCGAAAATGCCTGAAATCTGTGGAATAACACCTGAAGCTAGGATGTTGCGCTCAAAAATCTCGGCATAGCCAGCCAGGGCGTTGATACCTTCCTGAATACGTGCACCGCCGGAGTCGTTGATGCCGATAACGGGAGCACCCATCTTCATAGCCATATCCATCACCTTACAGATCTTCTGTGACATAGTCTCTGAAAGTGAACCGGCATGTACGGTGAAGTCCTGTGCAAAGATGAATACCAAACGTCCGTCAATCGTACCAGAACCGGCTACCACACCGTCGCCCAGGAACTGCTTCTTCTCCATGCCGAAGTTGTGGCAACGATGCTCCTTGAACATGTCGTACTCTTCGAACGAGCCCTTGTCAAGCAGCATCTCTATACGCTCACGAGCTGTATATTTGCCTTTGTCGTGCTGCTTTTGTATGGCTTTCTCACCACCACCGAGACGGGCCTGTTCGCGTTTCTCGATGAGTTGCTTAATCTTTTCTAATTGCTTGCTCATAATTTTATATTAATGTTCACAAAGTTCTGTTAATACACCAGCTGTTGATTTCGGATGCAGGAATGCGATATTCAGCTGCTCAGCACCCTTGCGGGGCTTTTCGTCAATCAGCCGTACACCCTTCTCTGAAACCTCGGCCAATGCGTTGGCGACACCATCCTCAATGCAAAATGCAACGTGGTGAACGCCCTTGTTTCCTTTGTCGAGCCACTTCTGGATGGTGCTCTCGGGGCTTGTGGGCTCCAGCAGTTCCAGCTTTACCTCACCGCACTTCAGGAAGGCGGTCTTTACCTTCTGGTCTTCTACGACCTCAGTCGCATAACACTCCAAGCCCAGCACGTCTGTAAAGAACGGCAGGCTCTCTTCAATGCTCTGGACGGCAATGCCCAGATGCTCAATGTGGGAAATTTTCATATTTTTGATATTAGTTGTACAATTAATGAATGCAAAGGTACAACAATAAATTAAGAAAGAAGAATTAAGTTTTAAGAATTAAGCATTATTAAAACTCCACTGTGACCTTTCCGTTTATCTGACGACCGGTCAAGTAGTTCGGTACTGCATATTGTTGGGAGGTGACGTCGGTAACCCAGTAATAGGAGTTAACGTTGGAGATGCCGAAGATGTTGAGACCATCTATACCAAGCCAAATGTGCGGATGCTTAAAAGATGACTTTCCTTTGGGATCTCCCAATGCCAAGAAACTCATGCCAATGTCAGCACGTTTGTAGGCAGGGGCACGAAACTGTTGATACTCTAGTCCTCGGTGAGGAGCACCGAAAGGCAGTCCGTCTGCAAAGGCCAGACGCAAAGTCATTTTCCAGCGTTCTGTGCCGGGGAAGTAGTCTGTGAAGTGCAGGTTGACACCCCAGCGCTGGTCTGTTGGCAGGGGAACGCTGATGCCATTAATCTTCTGCTGAGTAGACATTACGCTGAATGTTAGCCATGAGTCTGTGCCAGGTACGAATTCACCATATAACTTAAGGTCCAAGCCGAAGGTGTGTCCCTTTGCCTTGTTCTCTCCGTAATAGACCACCTTCATGTTCTGTACATTGTAGGGTACGAGGTTGTCCATCAGTTTGAAGTATGCCTCGGCCGAGAAACGGAAGGGACGGTCTGCCATGCGGAATTTATAGTCAAAGGCTCCCACTATATGCAGGCTTCGCTGACTTTTGATTTTCTGGTTCAGTGTCACAATGGTTTGCCCGTTGACCGTCGAAGTGTCGCGCATTTCTTTATAGAATGGAGCTTGATAGTATAGACCGCTTGACAAACGGAACGTCATGTTCTGGTTCCATGCAGGAATCATGGCCAGCGAAACTCTTGGCGATACAATAGTCTCCTTGTTCCAACTCCAGTTGGCCAGTCGTACACCATAATTGAGCGTCCACAGGGTGGGCTGTATCTTGCCGTCCTCACTGCCGCCGCTCTGCCATCGGTAGGTGTCTTGTATGTAGGCTTCTATGCGGCGTGACGAGATAGCGTTCTTAGAGTTGAGTGAATAGATGAGGTCCAGCCGGTCTGCGGAGTGGGGTATGGAGTATCCGCTCGAATCGCGCATCTCGTATTCACGGGCGTTCTCTTCTATCTTTTCCCATTTCATGGTAATGGCCGCTTCCACATCGTGTTTACGCGTCTTGTGGTTTAGCATGAGCTTGGCACTCTGAACGTTGGCTGTCAGATAGTTGCGGGCATGTTCCATGTAGG
>Ga0310695_10004788_pt1 | contig 24463 bp, 25 predicted proteins | sample RumenRJG_04DNA_FD_203882 | JGI IMG/M metagenome (GOLD analysis project Ga0310695, IMG submission 203882) | Bovine rumen microbial communities from Lethbridge, Alberta, Canada - RJG_04 (v2) (version 2) | ecosystem: Host-associated > Mammals > Digestive system > Stomach > Rumen | place: Canada...
CATCCTATAACCTAATAAGATTATTTAATCTGATAAAAGAGAACAAAATGGATTTCTATTCTATCATTAGTGCAATAAAATTCATATCACTAACATGAAAAAAACTGTGGAAAATAATTAAAAGGAAAAAAATGAAAAATGTTCAAAATCAAATAATTTCTGCCAACACTCTAATACTCTCACAATATTTAATGATTGCAACTACCAACACCTTCAAGACAAATTAAATTTAGACTTTTTAGTGATAATGGCAGATAAACCCTCTCGATTAACATGAAAAATATTAAATAGTCTAAAAAAGATAATAAAATGTAAAGAGCAATTTGCTTTTGAATTTATAGATTTTTCACTGAAAAGTGAGCATAACAAAAATTAGGAGGAAGAAAATATGGAAGCTAATAAATCATCTGGATTAATATCAATAATTTTAGGATTAATTTTTATAATTTTCCCTAATTAGTTCAGGAATAGTATCCATCCTTATTGGAGTAAGCTTATTATTCTTAGGTATAGCATCAATACTAACTGAATTTTCAGCACTGAATGTTATTATTGGAGTTCTGGCCATCATATTTGGTTTATTATTCATATTCAACATTGATGCATTATCATTCCTTTTAGGATTGCAATTCTATATAATCGGTATTCTACTGATCCTATTAGGTATCGCGGGTATTTTTTCAGGAGAAGGCGTATCAAAAATTGCTTCAATATTGATTATTATTTTAGGTATTGTAGCATTTTACCTTGGAGCAACCTCACTCACCAACCCACTTTTTGCTGCAATTCTTATAGGTGTGGCCTTAATAATCCAAGGTGTTAGATTATACATTTCAGAATGAAAGTAAAGCAATCTTCTGATTGCTTTTATTTTTTTTAAAATTTTTGCATTTTACTCTTTTTATCTTAACTTGATTTTAACTTTACTTTCATTTAACTAAATAGAAATAATTCTTAGCATCAATCAACCCAACTGCATATGTAAAAACGCTAAATTTCTTAAAAAAAAATTGGAAGGTTATTTTAACAGAATCTGTATGTGAGATGGTTTCAATTGAAAAATCTTAATTATAGTTTTTCTCGAAAAGTTTATACCATATGACAGACAAAGTTATATTCATGGTTGAACGAAATAAAAAGATTGTGAATCATCTTGAATTAGATGAAATTAAATCCGTAATGAAAGAATATAAAGATTCTTATGACATGTATCGAAAATTACTAGTCATAATCATGGTATATCAGGGTGAAACGATTTCTAAAGCTTCTGATTATGTTCATACGAGTAGAAAAACTGGTGAACGTTGGGTGAAAAATTACAATGAAAAAGGATTAGAAGGATTATATTCTAATTATCACAATTGTGGGCGAAAAGCTAAATTAACAAACGAACAATTGGCTGAATTAAGAGAAATAATAACTTCTGGTGAGGAATCATATTCTATTGATGATGTTCAAAGAATAATTAAAGACACTTTTGGCGTGAATCATGATTATAAAACCGTTTGGACAATTGTCCGCAAAAAACTTGATTTAAATTATGGAAAACCCTTCATAAAATACTCAACACGTCCAGAAGATGCTGAAGAACACTTAAAAAAACTTAGAAAACATAGATCTTCAACAGGAATTTTTGGTAATATTGGATGAAACAGCTTGCCAAAACACTCCAAATACTTCAAGAGTTCTTTATGAATCCGGAAGCAAAAATGTAATTGCTAAAATTCCAGATAGGATTAAAATAAATATGATTGGATTTCAATCAATAAATTGCAAATCATACGTTGAAGCAACAAAAAAATCAAATGCATATACCTTTTTAATATCTTTGTGTAACTTTCGAATTTTGAATTCTGAGAATGAAGAATGTTGTAAACTAATTAATGAAGCAATAAATCATCCAAATTTATCTGAAAAAAATATAAAAAAAGAAATATCAAAAAATTTGTCCTCAGAGTATGATTTAATCAATAAAATCAATGATAAATTATATGATGACAATTCCAAGGAAAAATCAATCAATTCAATCCGCAGAATCTGCAATAAAGAAGACCCCAATAACAAAGCAAAAATCGAAAGAAGAAAAAGAATCAATATCAATAAAAACTTAGAAAACCCAAAAATAAAAGAGTTAACAAACAAAGAAAAAAGAATAAACCTAGTTTTAGACAATGCAAGAATACACACGGCAAAAATGATTGAAAAAGCAGCAGAAATACTAAATATAAACTTAATATTTTTAAGACCATATTGTCCAGATTTAAGTCCAATTGAAGATGTGTGGAGAGTAATTAAAAAAACAACCTATAAAACCAAATATAATTCTGCAAATGAATTAATAAACCTTTTTAAAGATAAATATTATGAAATTATTGAATCAAAATAATTTTATGAAAATTGGCTAGACCAAAATGATATAAACTTTTAGAGAAAAACTATAATATAATTTAATCAACTGTTAAATTATTTTAATAATGACAATAAAAATAATATTTTTTCATCTTGCTGATGTATCAGTGGATGGTTAGTTTGGTTAAAAAAATAAAATTTATGGGAAATTATAATTCCCCATTAGCTCTTCTTTCATCTAGAAGTTTTAAACCTAAATCGCCTAACTTGTATTTTTGAATTTTTCCACTAGTAGTCAATGGGAATTCATCAATAAAGAAAACATATTTAGGTACTTTGTATCTTGCTATACTTCCAATACAGAAATCACGAATATCTGCTTCGGTTACATCATCAAATCCTTCTTCTTTAATAATAAATGCACCTACGATTTCACCGTATTTTTCATCAGGAATTCCAGCAACCTGAACATCCTGAACACATTCATGGGTAAATAAAAATTCTTCAATTTCTCTTGGATAAATATTTTCTCCACCTCTAATAATCATATCTTTAATACGGCCAACAATGGAGTAATATCCCTCTTCATCAACAGTAGCCAAGTCTCCTGAGTGTAACCATCCGTCAGGTTCAATAGTTTCAGCTGTTTTTTCAGGCATATTATAATAACCTTTCATTACATTGAATCCTCTGCACATGATTTCTCCAGTTTCACCAGGACCTAATTCCTCTCCGGTTTCAGGATCAACAATTTTAACTTCAATATTTGGGAATTTCCTTCCTACAGTATTGATTTTTTTCTCAAATGAATCGGCTGCATTAGTTTGTGTAAATCCAGGTCCTGCTTCAGTCAATCCATATACACTAGTGATTTCATTCATATTCATTTTTTCAATAGCGTCTTTCATAGTTTCGACAGGACAAGTTGAACCGGCCATAATTCCAGTACGTAGGGAACTCATATCAAACATATCAAACATTGGGTGGTTCATCATTCCAATAAACATTGTAGGAACACCATAAACTGATGTACATTTTTCTTTTTGGATGGATGAAATTGCAAGTAACGGGTCATATTCTTCAAGAACAACCATGGTGGAACCATGGGTAATAACAGCCATCACGCCTAAAACAGTTCCAAAACAATGGAATAAAGGTACTTGGAGAAGCAATCTGTCTTTTTCAGTATAATTCATATTTTCTCCAATATAATATCCATCGTTAACGATATTTCTACTTGTAAGCATCACTCCTTTAGGAAAACCTTCAGTACCGCTGGTGTACTGCATATTGATAACATCATTTTGGTTTACCCTATCCTTTACTTTTTGATATTCATCATCATCGTAATTCATACCGAGTAGCATTAATTCGTTAGTATTGTACATTCCGCGGTGCTTTTCTTGGCCTACATGGAAAACATACTTTAGATATGGGAATTTGTCGCTGTTTAAGTTACCCCTTGCACTGTCTTTTAGTTCAGGTACAAGTTCATGGATAATATCAAAGTAACTAGTATCTCTAAATCCGTCAGTCATTGCGATAGCTTTCATTTCAGACTGACCTAGAACGTATTCCAATTCATGTGATTGGTAAGCGGTATTGACGGTTACAATTGTCGCGCCGATTTTTGCAGTTGCAAACATGTATGTTAACCATTCCGGAACATTTTTAGCCCATATTCCAATACGGTCTCCTTTTTCAATTCCTAATGCTAAAAATCCTTTTGCAATATTGTCAACTCTTTCATTAAATTCTTTATAGGTAAATCTTAAATTTCTATCTGGATAAACAATAAATTCATGGTCGGGTTGTCTTTCCACCTGGCTTTCATAAAATTTTCCAAGAGGAAGCTCTGTAAATAATTCACTCATTTTCACACCTTTATTTAATTATTAATTTCGTAAAAAAGTTTATTTTCGAATTCTACTTCTGTTTTCAATCTCAAGCGCAAATCAGGTTTAAAATATTTAAAAGTATTATTTCTTTTAATTTTTAATAGATTCTCATTACATATTTTTTCATTTAAATTCATTTTAAACATTTTAATCCAACGCCCCTTAATTTTAGTATGGTGTGTATAATACAGCTAATATTTTAGATTTTTTTTCACCGGTTGCGTGTAAGTGGTGAGGAACTACTGAATCATAGAAAATACTATCTCCTTCGCTGATTTCAAAAGAGTCTTTTCCATATATTACTTCAATTTCTCCTTCTAATACATAGATAAATTCTTCCCCTTCGTGTGAAGACAATTCTTTTTCTCCTTCTTCATATTCAATATCAATTATGAATGGATCCATATTTCTGTCTATTTTTCCTGCTCCTAATGAGTGGAATTCTAGATTAGTTGCATTTGTAACATCTTCTCTTCCTGAGAAGTATATGGAATTAGTTGGTTTTCCGGCTCTTGTAACAACAGGGCCTAATTGTGGTGTATCATCTAAAAATGTTCCAAGTCTAACTCCCAGTGCTCTTGCCATTTTTGTTAATGGGGTAAGAGACGGGATAACTTCTCCATTTTCCATTGCTTGTAAAACTTCTAATTTAACACCACTAGCTTCTGATAGCTCTTCAATAGTCATATCTTGTCTTTCTCTAATACTTTTTATTTTAGAAGCAAATTCTTCGTTTTTTTCCATTATATCACTTTTTTACATTTTATTAAATATACTAAAATTTTTAGTATAATATAATTATATATTTTGATTTATATAATACTTTGTAAAATTTAGCATTTTTTTTACTTATTTCATGAATAATAAGTAAAATAGATATAATCACTTTGAGTTTTAGTTCATGGAATATGATATGTAAAATAAGCTAAAATGAATAATAAAATATTATCCATTAATAATTAAGTTTATCAAATTCCTTTTGTGTTAAAACTCTTTCGCCTAAAAGTTCTTATAATATCGCCATGAATCTTTTTTTAATGCTTTCAGGAGTCTTTTCAATTATTGGTGCTGTAGAATTACCTGGTTTGCAATTAAATTCTACAAAGTTACATTCATCATCGCTTATTAATTCTTTTAAGTCAGTTTCTTCGAATTTGTAGCTTTTAAGACCAACACTTGAAGCTATTTCTGATAAATTTAAATCTTTTGCGTATGTTTCTTGATTTCCTGTTGAGCCGTATGCACCGTTATTGATTACAATCCATGTTAAGTTTCTAGGTCTGCAGGCATTGATTGTTACAAGTGAACCCATATTCATTAATAGTGCTCCATCACCGTCAATAACCACAATATCTTTGGCTGGTTTTGCAAGAGCCAAACCTAGACCTATTGATGATGCAAGACCCATTGATCCGATCATGTAGAAATTTTCATCCCTGTCAAGTATGTCATATAATTCTCTTGAAGGAAATCCGATATTACAGATTATCAACTCGTTTTCTATTGAATCCATTATTTTTTTAATAGCATCTCTTCTCTGCATATTATCACCAATATTTAATCTCCAGTAATATGGAAACTGGTTTTTCTTCTTTTAAACTTAATTCCCATGAGCTTTTAATATCTTCATATGCTTCTGCAGGAGTTTCTGGTTTAAAGAAATTAAAATCCATGGCTTCTAAAATTAATGGTGTGGATTGACCCATTGGAACCTGTCCACAAATATTTTCACCTTCTGTTCCTCTATGACTCATTATCATCAAAAGAGGAAATTTATACAATTCTGTCAGTGATTTTAATGCGTTTATTGAGTTTCCAAGACCGGAATTTTGCATTAATAGTGCTGTTTTTTTACCTCCAAGGTAAGCTCCGGCACATAATCCTATTCCTTCTTCCTCTCTTGTTACAGGAACATGAATTATGTTTTCATCTTCATCAATCATTTCCAATAATTTAGTTAAGTTAACACAGGGGACACTTACGATAAAGTCAATTCCAGCATCTTTCAGTCCATAATATATAGCTTCTGTACTATCCATTTTATCATCTTTTTTTATTCGTTAAACATACATTGTATACTTTATTTTCTTAATTAATGTTTAATAGTAACATATATATTAAATTATTTACTTAGTAATATTCATGTTTGATAAACTACCAGTTTCTTCAAAAACTGAAAAAATATTAACTAAATCTTTGGATGAAGAGATTTCTGTTGAAGAAGCTAATCATTTGATGAATATTAAAGGATCTGATTTATATCCTTTACTTGCTACTGCAGACTATTTGCGCAGTGAAATTGTTGGAAACGATGTTACATTTATTAATAACTGTAATATTAACTTCACTAACATTTGTACTGTTAGGTGCGGGTTTTGTGCTTTTGGAAAAGATGCGGATGACCCTGATGCTTATATTTTAGATGATGAAGCTATTTTAACGAAGGCTCGTGGTGCTGTTGAAAAAGGTGCTCATGAATTTACATTAATGGGCGGTGTGCATCCTGATGCAGACATTGAATATTATGAACATTTGTTGCTTCTGCTAAAAGGGGAATTTCCTGAAGTTATGATTCATGGTTTTTCACCAACGATGATTAATGATGCGGCTGCTGTATCTGGCATTGATATGGCTGAAGCTTGTGAACGGTTGAAAGTTGCCGGGCTTGATACGTTGCCGGGAACTGCTGCTGAAATTTTAACTGATCGTTCACGTGAAATAATTTGTCCTGAAAAAGTAAGTGTTCAGGAATGGATTGATGCGGTTAGAACTGCTCATGAAGTCGGTATTCCAGGTTCTGCAACTATTATGTATGGTCATGTAGAGACCTTGGAAGAACGTGTTGAACATATTGATATAATTAGAAAATTGCAGGAAGAAACCAACGGATTTACTGAATTCATTCCTATGACTTTTATGCATGAATATTCTCCAATATTTTTAGAAGGCCAAAAAAATCTTGGAGCTACCGGAACGGAGGATTTAAAATTATATGCTGTTTCTCGATTGATGTTGAAAGATTTAATCCCTAATATTCAGGTTTCTTGGGTAAAAATGGGTTTCAGATTTGCTCAGGTTTCACTTACTGCCGGTACTAATGATTTGGGCGGTACTTTGGGTGGAGATGAATTATCTGAAGCATCCGGTGCTCCTGATGGTGTAGATGCATCTATTGAAACTTTAGTAGATATTGTGAGAAATCTGGGTAGGAATCCTATTGAAAGAAATTCTAAATACACTGAATTTTATCCTGTTGAATAATTAAAAATACCTTTAAAATAACAGTAGTTTATCATATTATCTATAACAATTATCTTATAATTCATTAATTAACAGTGACAAGGCATGAAATTCATAGTAATTGATGGGCTTGATGGGTCTGGAAAGGATACACAAATAGATTTGCTTGCAAAATATTACAGGAATAAAGGAAAAAACGTTGTTGTTCGTTCACACCCCTGTGATGATAATAAGTATGGACGTAAATCCAGACAAGCTCTTCAAAAAACAGGTAAAATCAATCATATAAAAGCTACTATTTATTTTGGTATGGATGCCATCAGATCCGTTCGAAAATACAGTCATGATGACAGTATTGATGTTTTAATTTTTTCAAGATATATTTTAGCGGTAATGTATCTTCCAAGTGTTGTTAATACCATTACTTATAAGTTGGTTTGTTTTTTACTTCCAACTTCTGATACAATGTTCTTTTTAGATGTTGATCCTGAAGAATCCTTAAGAAGAATCAGTTCAAGGGATGAAGAAATTGAAATGTTTGAAAATATCGAATCCCTTACTAAAAATAGGGAAAACTCTAAAAAGTTCACATATAATTGGAATGTTATTGACGGAAATCAGTCTATTGAGGAAATTAACCGGCAAATTATAAATAAATGTATTGAATGCGACTAGTTATTATTATTTTTTTAATACTTTAAACACAAGTTATATATGCAATAAAAATATAATATTAATATATGTGCGAAAAATTACTAGAGCAGTATGAAAAAGAGAATAAATACGATGAGCTAATAAAATTAATAGATGAAATAATATTAAAAGATCCAGAAAAAGCTTCAAAATTACTATTTAGAAAAGCAAATGCATTAATTGAGATAAAAAAATATTCTCAAGCAATAACAACATTAAAAGTTTATGTAAAAAATTGTTCCAATAAGGAAAAAATCAAATCATATGTATTGATTGCATCATGTTATATGGGTTTGGATAATGATAAAAAAGCAGAAGAATATCTTATAAAAACTTTAGATGTCGACCCTGAAAATGATATGGTGCTAAAACAGCTATCATATATGGCATATATTAATCAGGATTTTGAAAAATGCTGTTATTTTATTAAGATTTTGATAAAAATAGATAAGGCAGATATTGAAGATTACACAAACTTAATATACTGTTGTATACAGTTAAACATGATAGATGATGCTTTAAAATATGCTGAAAAAGTAATAGAATTAGATCCAACAAATTTGGATGTTTTTACAACGTTAACTATAGTTTATGAAAACTTGGATGATGAAGAAAAATTAAAGGATGTATGTGAAAAAATTATTAATCTAAAAGACGACGGAACACTACAGATTATACTTTTAAAAGCACAAGCTTCACTGGAACTAGGACAAAAGGATGAAGCTTTTCAATTAGTAGATAAAGCTATTAAACTAAATCCCTATGATCCATTCCCTTATTTGATGAAAGGACTGCTGTATAATAAGTTAAATAAGTCTGACCGGGCAGAAGAATGTTTTAACGAAGCATTCCGATTGAATCCTGAAATATTATTAAACATGGAAAAATTAAGATAAATTATAATACATCTTTAATTCCTTTATCTGTAATAATCATTAATGAGTTAAGATTTTCTAGGATTAAAGAAGCTATCGGATGTGTTTGGATATCTTTATTCATTAAAACAAGTTCTTTGTCTACTATATCAATCCAATTTACATTATAAATGACAACACCATTAACGATTAATCCCAAATACTCTGGAACAAATCTGTTTTCATTCATCTCTTCAAAATATTGATTTTCACGTAAAATTTCTCTTAATACCTTATCCATATTAATCATCTCTCTCATAAACAAATTTGGGGACTGCTTCTTTAAAAGGGTCAAATGTTTCTCTATTTTTAACTTCCATACATTTCATACTAACTTTGGAGTGAAGTGAAGAAGGAAGTCTCAAAATCCTTTTCAAATCAATAGAAACTTTAGCATCAATTGTAGCTAAATTAACACGAGCCATAGCTTCAACTAAATTTTTATATCTTCGAGGCCCAATATCTCTTTTAAAATAACCCCATTCATCATTATCTAAGTGGTGTCTGGCTTTAAGCAGGTCCTTCATTAATTTTGGATTAACTCCATCAAGTTCCTCAACACCAGTTAAATGCTGAACATTATATTTCACTTTATCAGTAAAAATCTTTGAATAACCGATAGGAATTGAAAAATGCTCAAAATTAAAAGCCTTATTTGAAATGTCAGTATTGATAAACTGTGATTTAGGAACTTCAGCACCTGCAACATATTTCAATACTTCTGATCTGAGTTCGCTATTGGCCAACATCATTTCTTCATCTAAAATTCTAATGTGGTAACCTCTGCCTGAATAGATTAGATGGATGTTATTGAGGCCCAAATCACTGTCTAATGTATCTATTAATGAATTTACAATTTCTAAAGCTTCACCTAAACAAACTTCACAAACACCATCACAATTACATGACCTTATTGGAATGTCTTTAGCATCAACATCGAAAATGTATTCAGCTTTTTGCCAATCCTGTCTTCTTTTAGGATTATTATAAAAAGCCACGGAAATATATGCCGCAAAGGGAGCTTTATATCTAAGGAATTTTCTTAAAGACTCTGTTCCTCTGAAAGTTTTATATCTATCATTAGGACCCTTACCATTATGGTCAAAACCAAACTCCCTTTTTTTTATTCCATCTCTGATGAATTCAGGAAGGTCTTTTTCGCTCCATTCCTCACGATAATATAGGCGTCTTTCTTTCATCGTAGCTTTTGAAAACATAATATGAATTATTTTAATCAAAGTATTTATTATTTAGTGATGTGTGATTTTTTAAACCTTTTATATGTAAGGGTAATGTTAAAAATATATTCATTAAATGATTGATAATTGAGAAAAAGAAAAAAATGTATAAATTTAATTAATTGGAAAACCCATAAAATGAGCAATAAATGTTTTTAAACATAAATGCCCATTTTTGATTTATCCGTTTTCATCAAGGCCGATCTTTTGTATAAACTTTTAAAGAGATAGTTTCATTTTGTGGAGCTATATCTTTCCATCCATCGCCATGATTTACAAATGTTGTATTTGTTAAATAGTGTTCTCTTGAATATTTTAATACAGGGATACTTTTCTTTTTCATCACCACTTTAAAGGTATCGTTCTTTTTAATTGGAATTTCTTTGGTTAATTTAACTGTATGGAATCCGTGGTATGGGCCTGTTCCATTTTGAGTATGTTTTAATTGTCCATTTACATAGATGTCAAGTGTGTATTTTTCACCTTCTCCGCTAAAGTATGTTCCAACGCCGCTGATTAATTCATCTCCAACGCTTGTATAGTTATTTGAATAGCTTACATCCTTATCATATTTGTCAATGGTTAAGTTTCCTGATAAGTCGGTCTGATAATTTCTTGAATAATTTTCAGTATTTTCAATAATATAACCTACGGTATAACTTTTTTTGGCAATACCTGTGTCATAATAGGAAATATATCCATACCCGTCTTTTCCCCAGGTAGTATTCCAGCTGTTTTTAATTATCCAGGCTCCATCTCCAGGAGGTTTTACTATGAAGTTTTCTTTAGAGAAATTGTCATCCCATCCAACAAGGGTAACTTCATGGTCTTGTTTTTGGCTAACATTCTGATATTGTGCTGCAGTATTATTATTGTAATATGGGGCACCCTCAAAATTGGTATATGACATATCCAAAGCACCATATTTCATTATTGCTTTTTTAAATGCAGTGTTATCAGTAAAATTTTTAGGAGGTTCTACAAATATCGCATCTTGGATGTGTATATTTGTGGTATCGTTAATTAATGGAGATATTCTGCCAAATTCATCACATGGATAGTTTTCTTCTGACACTGGTCCGACCCAACTTAAAATATATTCTAAAGACCAATCTGAATATCCTCCATCATCAGCATCATGAGATAACCCATATTTTGAGTTTTCTAACATAGTGTTTATCATGTGGCTTTCTGATAAGTCATATTCAACTCCTGTTGATTTTAGTAATGCAGATTCTAGTGCTCCACATGCTCCAAAAGCCCAACATGAATTTGCATCTCCTTGGATTCTGACTGGAGTAACCGCCTTAACGTCACGCAAATCAAAACGTGATGGTATGGAATCTGTATTTATTGTTTTATTGGTAAGGTTGAATTTAGTGCCTTTTTCGGATACGATCGTGTCATAATTCTCATCATTTAAATTTAAATTATCCTTATTATAATTATTGTTTTTTAAAGTGTGTGTAGAAAATACGCCGTGAATAGCTTCGTGATTATTTTTAAAGTTATCATTTGTAATATTTAAATCACTATCATAACCATATATTGCATTTTTAGTATTGTTTGTGAAAGTTGATGATATTGAAGTAAGATTTGTCATATCACAGTAAAGTGCTCCTCCGTTATATAAATCAGGATTTGTTATTTTATTTGATTCGAAAGTACAATTTTTCATTTTAAAATCTGTCCATGATGTGTATATTGCTGATCCATCATAAAAAGCAGTATTTTTCTCAAAAATAGAATTTTCTATTGTCAATTCACCTTTGGATTGGACTAATGCACCACCATTACTGGCATATGAATTAAGAAATTTAGAATTTGCAATGTGTATTTCTAGTTCTGGTTTTATATTGCCGTCTATATTTATTGCTCCACCATCATTTTTTGATGAAGTATTTTCAAATGTACAATTATTCATATTTCCAGTTATTATTTCTCTCAGTCCTATTGCTCCAGCAGTTTCATTAGCATGTAAATTTTTAAATAAAGCATTTTCAACTGTTATATTTCCTTGAGCATATATTGCCGGACTGTATTTTGCCTTTGAATTTGTAAAAGTTGAATTATTAATATTTAACTCTTTATATGAGTAAATGCCTGCTCCCCATACAGCATTTGAATTTGTAAAAGTTGAATTGTAAATGTTTAATGTTTTATTGGCAGAAATACTTCCTCCATTATCAGCAGTATTTTTGTTAAAAATACAATTTGATATATTTGTTGTGGTATTCGATTTATAACTGAATATGGCTCCTCCCATGTTTGCAGCATTATTGGTGAATGTTACATTTTCCAGATTTAGGCTTGAATTTTCCTGAATAGCTCCACCATCATCTTTTCCCGGATTTCCATTAATAAGATTAATATTTGTTATTGTAACATTTTTTCCGGTTATGTTAAATATTCTGGTATGGTTTGAAGCATCAACAGTGTGACCATTACCGTTAATTTTAAGATTGTCTTTGTTTATTAAAATTCCATTTTTTAACTCATTATCAGTTGAATTATCATATTTATAATTTTTTGTTAGTTCTATACTATCTCCACTATTATCAATTTCATTTTGAAGTGTTTTGAAGTTTTCTTCAGATGAAACAACATTAAATGATATGATTACACCAATAAGTAATATGAATAGTATAACTATGGCAATAAGAATTGAATTATTTTTAATTTTTATCCCCCCACATTAATGTTTCATTAAATAATATTTATGTTTATTAATATTGTTACTTTTTCATAATAAATTTAATGAAAATATTTAATTTCATATTTCATTCCGAATGCTATTTATATAAATTTTTTTAAAATAATATTATGGAAGAAGTATTTGAAGTCATTGGTGTTGAACACTTAAAAACAATATTATCTAATTTAACTCCTGAAGAAATTGTTAAACCTGCATATGAGAATTGGTTTCCAACTCAAAAAACAGGCCATACTATTTTGGATTTGGAAACTGGAGAAGTTAGGGGTTTATCAATTGAACATAATCAAATGCCATTACAGTCAATGATGTATATTGAATTGTATACAATTAAATCAAGTGATTATCCGGTGGAACCTGAAGAATTATTCTCAAAAACTGAATATGAGGAATTTTTAGATTTCATGGAAGATGAACCATCTGAATTTGCACCAGATATGCTTTCCATTTTTTGTCAAGACAATAATATTGATGAAGATTCACGTTGCCTTGGAATATTGGCCTATAGATTTTCAAAAAATGATCAAAAAAATTATAATATGTGGGAATCATTTATTTTAAATAAATATTATGATAAAACAGATGAAAACCATAATCCATTTAAATTTAACCAAAGCAGTTTATAATTTAACTTAAGGACATTTTTTCTATAATTTTTTTGCAGAAAACATTTAAATCATTAAATTTTATTATGATTAGGGGGAATAATTATAAAATTTATTACATTAATCTTAAAAAATCCTTTCAGAAACAGGACTCGAAGTGCCTTATCCATTATTGGAATAGCTATAGGCATTGCTACAATTGTTGCTTTGGGTCTTATTACAGCAGGTTTAGAAGATTCTGTTCAAACAACATTTAATGAAGGTGGGGCTGAAATAACTGTAACAAATACTACACGTATTGGCGGAACTGGAGCTTTGCTTAATGAATCGTTAATCAATGATTTGAAAAATATCACTAATATGTCTGATGCAGCCGGCCAGCTGTCAGTTACACAATCCAATTCATCTTTTGGACAATCCGGAGGCAGTCCTGCAACGGGAATGACGGTTTATGGTATTGATTCTTCTAAGTTAAATTTAGCCGCAATTAAAAATGTAAACGGCTCTGTTTTTGAAGATAATTCCTCTGATGCCATAGTTGGTGCAGGATACGCTGAATATAATAATATCAGCATTGGTGATAATATCTCAATTATGGATAATAATTTTAAGGTTGTTGGAATTTATGAAACAGGACGCATAATGACCGATAATGGAGTTTATGTTTCACTAAACACTCTTCACAATATATCAAATACTGAAGGTGTTTCATCAATTTTAATTAAAACATCAGAAGGCGCCAATGATACTGTTGTCAGCGAAAATATTAAAGAAAAATATACCGGTTTATCTACACTGACTAGTGAAGAACTGTCTTCAATGTTAACAAATATAACTGGAATATTAAATACAGCTTCTCTTGCCATTTCAGGTTTAGCTATTTTCGTTGGAGGTATTGGTGTTATAAATACCATGGTCATGACAGTATATGAAAGAACAAAAGAAATTGGAGTTTTAAAATCAATTGGTTGGAAAAGTAAAAAAATATTAATAATGATATTGGGTGAAACATTAGTTTTAACAACACTATCAGGCATTATAGGTTCAATATTGGGAATTTTAATAGCTGAAGTCGGTGTTAGACTTATTGGAAGAGAGGGATTCTCACTTGTTTACACTCCCCAGACTTTTATATTGGCTTTTGGTATTACAATTATAGTTGGAATTATTGGCGGAGTATATCCTGCTTATAAAGCATCAAAACTTGCTCCAACAGAAGCATTAAGGTATGAATAGGTGATTTGATGGAATTAATTAGATTAACTAATGTTTTAAAAGAATATGATGACGGCTCAGTCAGGGCTTTAAATAATATTAATCTATCCGTCGAAAAAGGAAGTTTTGTATCAATTATCGGTCCGTCAGGGTCTGGAAAGTCCACATTATTGAATATGTTGGGTGCCCTGGATTCACCAGATTATGGGCAGGTTATTATAAATGGAGTTGATTTGGCCAGACAAAAGGATTTAAGTGATTTTAGACGTCAGGAAATTGGTTTTATATTCCAACTTCATAATTTACTGCCTAATTTGACAGTTCAAGAAAATGTTGAAATACCTTTAATGGATGCTAATATGTCTGAAAAAGATAAGCATAAGAGGGCATTACTTTTCATTGAAGCTGTGGGTTTGATTGACAAAAGAAAACAAAAGCCTAATAAATTGTCCGGTGGGGAACGTCAAAGGGTAGCTATTGCAAGATCTTTGGTTAATTTTCCGTCAATAATTTTGGCTGATGAACCAACTGGTGCTCTTGATACAAAAACCGGTGAAAAAGTGCTTGATGTTTTAAGGTTTGTTCATGAATCAATTAATGCAACACTAATTATTGTAACACATGACAGGGATGTTGCTCGTTTAGCAGACAGAACAATAGAAATCAGGGATGGTCAAATAATTAATGATTATTATAACAGATAACTATTCTTTTTTTGCTTGTTTATCTATCTGGAATTTCTTACGCCCGTAACATGACAAGGGATTATTAATTCCTTTGCATGAGCCGTCAGGTTTACATAACTGTGGCAGATGTATTTTTATCTTTTCACAGCTCATTGGTGTGTACCATGTGGTTTCTCCTTCATGGTTAATGTCTATTTCACTGTGCATTCCGAATCCTAGTTTTGAAATGATATTTACTTTTTCCTGAGGCTGGTCTTCAAATAATGGTGGTGTACAATTGTCCGCCGCATCAAAAATTAATGGTAATATTTCATTTTCAGTTATGCTTAAATCCGGATCCACATCAGAAACCTTTATTGTTTCATCTGATGCAAATATTCTTGGATATAATCTTGCATATGAAGCAAAAGAGGTTAATAAAAGTACAATAGCATCATTACGTCCTCCTGATGATACTCCGTTAACGGTATTTTGTATACATGGAGGGAATGCTTCAGGGATTAATTTTCCCGCCTCAACTGTTCCATATATTCCGCCGCTGCCTGCATAATATTGATTGTATTTGCTGATTTCTTCTGGAATAAATTCCTTCAGTTCTTCAGATAATTTAATTATTTCAGGATGCATTTCTACTCTTTTAGACATTTCTTTTATTCTTGCAATGTATTCTTCTGTTTTCTGCATTATCAGACGGGATAATATTAATTCTTTAACACTATCTCCAATTAGGATATTATACATTCTATCCGGACTTCTATCTGTAAAATCATCAGCATATTTATTTAAAAATTCATCTTGCTGAAGGATAATATCTCCATCCTGTATTAATAACTCGCTTAATTTAAGTTTTTTTGTAGCTATCACATCCTTTAGAGAACTCCATTTTATTGATCCGTCTGTTTTAATTTCATCCAATATTTCATCTATTATTTCTTCTCTTGTAGCGGGAGTTAATTTAGCTAATCTTTCCTGAATTAACAGTCCTTGGGATTCTATAAATAATCTGGTTTCTCTTGAACCTGTATTAAATTGTATTGCAATAGCCTGGCAGAGCACATGAAATATCACCACATCCTGTTTAAAAATAGCTTCATTTAAAAGGTATTCAAATTCATTTTGGTTATAATTTTTATTATTTTTTTTCTCAATTGCCCACTGCATTCTTTTAAATGCCAAGTCTTTATATGATTTTGGTATTAATGAGTCATCTGAGATTTTCTGATTAGTAGTATGAATTACCTCTTCAATCAGGTATTCATCTTCTTTTTCAAGCTGATTCAAATCCCCATATTTTTTTATGATTTCTCTTCCTTCATTGGATAATGGGTTAATATATGAAATTTCTGCCATATTTTTTAATTTCAGTTTTATCTATTAAAAAATTAACTTATTTTTAAATGCAATATTCATTTCATATTGTAATTTTTATCATCATGGTATTCAGCAAATAATAATCTTTTCGGAATCTGTTTTTTTTTTGATTAAAATTATTTTGGATTAATTATCTCTTAAAAAATTGTCTGAACTGTCAAATTTTTTCATGGGTGATCTAAAAATGTTTGAATTTCATTTTCATCTAAAATAATAATATATTGTCTGTGCTTATCAAAGATTTTTAATAGCTATTGCAATAAATGTTATTTTGTTAATTAATCAATTATTCTTTTTTTAATTTTAAATTTAACATTATCTTAAAAAAATTAATACTTTATAAAGTATGAATAACATATATATTTATGCTTAAAAATTTAGGAGATTAATAAATGACTAAAGTATTTATTTCATGCGCACTTCCTTATGCAAACGGTCCCTGTCATTTAGGACATATCCGTTCTACTTATTTGCCTGCGGATATTTATGCCAGATATAATCGTATGATTGGAAATGATGTGTTGATGGTTTGTGCTACTGATGAACATGGAACTCCAATTGCTGTAAAAGCAGATAAAGAAAATAAAAAACCTATTGAGATTTCTAAAAGATATCATGACATGATTGTTCGTGATGTGGAATCTATGAATATTTCACTGGATAATTTCACAAGAACTACTGATAAAATTCACTATGAAATTGCTCAGAATTTCTTTAAAGATTTATATGATAAAGGTTTAATTTATAGACTTGATATTCAGCAGTTATATTGTGAAAACTGTCAAAAATTCTTACCAGACCGTTATGTTGAGGGTTTATGTCCTGCTTGTGGTAGTGAAGCTCGTGGAGATCATTGTGAAAAGTGTGGAAGGGCACTTGAACCGATTGAACTTGATGAACCGAAATGTTTAACCTGTGGCAATACGCCCGTAATTAAAGATACTTATCAATATGCATTTAAATTATCTGAATTTGAAAATGAATTAAAAGTTTATATTAAAAATAATGATAATTTACCTGCTAATGTTAAAAATTATGCATCCAACTGGCTTAAAGAAGGGCTTAATGATTGGGTTTTAACAAGAGATATGGATTGGGGAATTCCAGTACCGCTGGATGAAGCTCAAGGAAAAGTATTGTATGTTTGGATTGAAGCATTTTTGGGTTATATTTCCTCAGCTGCTCAATGGTCAAGAAAAACTAATATTAAATGGGAAGATTACTGGAATGATTATGTGGTTCATTTCATTGGAAAAGATATTATTTACCATCATTCTATCTTTTGGCCAGGTTTATTAACTGCTTATGGATGTAAAAAACCGGATATGATTTATGCCGGTGAATTCTTATCTCTTGAAGGAGAAAAAATGTCTACTAGTAAAAATTGGGTTATTTGGATTAGTGATTTTGTAAAAGACTTTGAGCCTGATTTACTTAGATATTATTTAACAATTAACGCTCCTTTAAATAAGGACTCTGATTTTTCATGGGATGATTTCCAAAGAAGAAATAATGATGAATTGGCAGATGTAATTGGAAACTTACTTCACAGAACATTTACTTTTACCCATAAATTCTTTGATGGTAATGTACCGGAATATAATAATCCTTCCAGTGAGGATTTGGCTTTTGAAGCTGAAATAACTAAGTTGCCGGATACTGTTGGTGAATATATTTCTAATTATGAATTTAGAGAAGCTTTGCTTGAAATATTTAAAGTAGCTAAAATAGGAAATAAATATTTCAATGATCAGGAACCATGGAAAGCAGTAAAAGAAGATAAGCAGAAAGCTGCTAATACATTATACTTATCAAATCAATTGGCTAAAACTTTAGCTTATGTGTTAAAACCATTTTTACCAACTAAAGCTGATGAAATAGCTCAAATATTAAAATTAGATGATATAAGTGTATGGGCTGATGCAAAAGTTCCACTTCCAAGCGGTTATGGAATTGCAAAAGCCAAACCATTATTTAAAAAAATTGAAGATGATGTAATTACTCATCAAAAAGACAAATTACAAGAAAACTTAGAAGAAAATGAGGATGATAATATGAGTGATATTATAGATATTGATTACTTTGATAAAGTGGATATTAGAATAGGACAGATTAAAGAAGCTGAAAAAATAGAAAAATCAGATAAATTATTGAAATTGCAGGTGGATATTGGAGACGAAACCAGACAAATTGTAGCTGGTCTTGCAAAATTCTACAAACCTGAAGAATTAATTAACAGAAAAGTGGCTGTTTTAGTTAATTTAAAACCAGCAAAACTATTTGGAACATTATCTGAAGGAATGCTTTTAGCTACCGGTAAAAGCGGTGCATTGCTTTCACCAGATGATTGTGAAATTGGTGAAGAAATCCAATAGAATCTGATTAATATGGAAGAATCTGTTCTAGTAATTAATGCCGAGAAATATTTAAAAGAAATTGCTTCTGACAATATTGATGTGGACAATATTGAAGATTTTGCAAATTTCAAAAATCTCTACTTTAAACTAGATGACAGATTAAACACCTTAAAAAAACTTAGACGTGATATGGAAGTGCAGGGATACGGTACTCCATTCACATCACTTAATAAATATGGCAATAAATCAATTGGTGAAGTTTCTCTTGAAGAGGTGAGTGAGAATAGTCGCCATAATCAAATGTTTAGAAATAAAGCCAATGCTAAAAAAAATATTCTGGACAGAGTAAAATCCGCTATTGACTCTCACCAAATTGCCATCGGCCATCTTGAACAATTCGGCTATTTAAAATGTGATTCCTGTTATAAAAAATATTCAATATCGGAATATAAACATCTTAATGGAAAATGTAGATGTAAAAGCGAATCTTTTTCATTTAAAATAAGTAGGGAGAAAACTTTTAGGATTGAAATAATTCCATATTTACCATTATCTGGAGATTATCGTGTATTAATGGCAGACTTATCCAAATATGGAAGAAATTCATTTAAAAAAGTTATTAATGCACTTAAACAAGAACGTACTGGCCATGTAAAAACCATTTCACCATTATTTAGATATAGAGATAAAAATAATCGCTGGTTAAGAAAAAGAGTTACTTTTGATTCTGAATTTGTTGAAAACTATGAAGAGGAGCTTAGAAAAACTTATGGAAAAAATGTAAGAATTGAAAAATTGGAATTTCACAGAACCAAACCAGCCATTATTGATGATAAACATGGGCGTACAGCCCTAGCATTAGGTTATGTACGTTATGCAGAAAATATCATTAAAAATATACGTGATGATATTTTTAAAAGAGAATTAAGTGATTTTAAACGAATAAATAGTTACGATGAGTTAATCCATAAATATAACAATCATACTCCAAATTTCATAGACTCCTTTGATATTGCCGAAATTGAAAATTGGAGAGAGAATAAAATTAAAGAAGAATTAAAAAAACTCCGGTATTTAAATCGTCATGATGAATTAAACCGTTCACTTAAAAGGGATTTAAAAACTCGTGAAACTATTGAAAGAACAATATTTGAAAATATAGCCCCTTCATTAATCAGCTGGGATATTTTTAGATATTATTTAACAACTTCTGTTTCTAATCGTAAACTTACAACAGGACCGTTTCCATATATCCGTGTTGAACTTGACCGTCAGCAAAGAAAAGTTTTTGCTCAAAATTTTCCAAAAGTTATTGATATTTTAAAGCAGTTCAGTGATATTAAAATCATTGATGTGGAACAAAAAGATTTAATTTTATATGAAAAATTCAAATTTGAAAAACTAATGAAAAATTCAAATATTAAGGTTAACCATCCTGCATTGGGTGCAGCGCAATTATATTTAAGCAGCGGCATTGATTTGGAAATTATAAGTAATGCATTTAATGTTAATGAATCTAAAATCAAAAAAGAGATTAAGCATATTGAAAATATTAAAAATCCTAAGACAGATAGGTCTAAAAAATTCCTTGATTTGATTAAAGGATAGTGTTTGTTATGGATGAGGATGTCACATCAATTCATATTACTGAGGTTTTATCTTCATTAAAGATTATGGATTTACTTGAAGAATATCCTAACCTTGAAAAGATAACTTGTTCTCCCAGTGTTTACAATAGGACTTCAAATAAATATATTGAAGCTTTAAACCAACTTGATATTGATGTTGTTAAAGAATATCATTGGGGTGCTTCAAAAAAACCCTGTGATTACGAAGAGGAATTATTGCAATTAGCCAGTGAGGGATATAAAGCAGCTGAAATTGCTGAAATATTGGATATAACTCTTAATAGGGTTTATTATTTACTCAGGCGCAATAAAACAAAATTGGATACTAATACTAAAAAATATGATTATTATGAGGTTAAATCTCTGAAAGATTCTGGTTTGAAACCTAAAGAAATATCTGAAAAGTTAAATATTCCGATTAGAACAGTATATTATATTTTAAATAATAAATAGTTAAATCATTTTTTTTACTTGGATATTGGCGATAATCACAAATTATTTTTTTAACAATTAATATATAATATAAGTAAGTGATTGTTATGATAATATTGCCTCAATTACCATTATATGTTATAGCGATAATATGTGGATTACTGGCTTTTTCAGTAACCCATTTATCAATGCCCAGAATTATTAAGAAGTTGGAAAAAGCTGACATTGTAGGAAAGGACTTACATAAATCATGGAAACCTATCGTTGCCGAAATGGGAGGATTCGGAATCCTTTTCGGTTTTATTATAGGAATGTTTTCCGGTATTTATATGCATGATTTATTGGCATTTCCATTATGTATAGTTTTAATAGTTATTTTGCTAGTGGGTATTATAGGAATTACTGATGATTTGCTAGTATTGTCTTCAAAAGAGAAATTTTTCCTACTTTTTTTAGCTGGTCTTCCATTAATATGGGCAGCACCATCAAATGTTGGTTTATTATATTTGATTTCTATTCCAATAGCTATTTCAATCGGATCCAATTTAACTAATATGTTGGCCGGTTTAAACGGTATTGAATCTGGTTTGGGGATTATATCACTTGCTTCTTTAACTATTTCCTGTATAATTTTAGGAAAATATGATGTAACAATCATTAGTATGAGTATGCTTGGGGCATTAATCGCATTTTTATATTATAACAAATATCCGGCTAAAATTTTCCCTGGTGATACAGGTACATTGATTATTGGGGCTGCAATCGTTTCTATCGCATTTATTGGTAGGGTAAAATTAATTGCATTCATTGTTTTAATGCCGAATATTATTGATGCTGCTATGAAATTTTACAGTGCAGGGGTTATGGAACGTCAGCAATTCAAACCAACTCAAGTTGATGATGAAGGTAACTTAATAAGGCCTGAAACTGGTTTTAAATCATTAATCAGATTGGTTATTAGAAGGCCAATTACAGAAAAACAGGCGGTTCATATAATTTGGGGAATTGGTTTGATTTTTGGTATTTTAGGTATATTCGTTGCTTTAACAATGCCTGATGTAATAGGTAATCAAACATTGGCTAATTTCTTACAGATTAAAGAGATGTTTTATCATATCTGAGGTGATTAAATGAAACCTTATGTTATTTTAAATGCAGCAATGACTTTGGACGGCAAGATTGTAACTGCTAAAAACAGTTCAAATATTTCCGGTGAAGATGATTTAAAAAGAGTTCATGAACTTAGAAAAAGTGTAGATGCAATAATGGTGGGAATTGGAACAGTACTGGCAGATGACCCGCGATTGACTGTTCATAAAGTTGATGCAAATCCCGAAGACAATCCGGTTCGTGTTGTAGTTGACAGCAAATGCAGAACTCCGATTGCTGCCCGCATAACAAACAAGGATGCAAAAACAATAATTGCCGGAGCTAATGAGTTCAAATATGATTTTCTTGTTTCTGATAGATGCAATGTATTTAAGAAGAGAGGTGTGGAATTTTTCTTCAGTGGTGATACTCGAGTAGATTTAACTGCATTAATGGATTATTTGGCAGATGAGGGAATTGAAACATTAATGCTTGAAGGAGGAGCTACACTAAACTTTGCAATGATAAAAGAAGGCCTGATTGATGAGATAAGAATCTGTATTGCACCAAAAGTAGTTGGCGGTGTTAATTCAAAAACATTATTTGATGGTGAAGGCTTTGATACAATGGATGAGGGGGTTAATTTGGAGTTAACCGATTCATTTGTATTGGGAAAAGATTTAATCCTAACATATAAGGTATTAAAATAATCCCATATATCCAACATTTTGACAAATGCAATATCTGCAAAGAGACCTTTTATCATGGATGGATTTTATTCTAACTTTACAGTAATAGGAATCATCCAATTTATAAACATCATCTTTTTTATTATCACTGTATGGATGAAGAGGTTTTTTAGCTATTAACGCTAAATATAATGAGATATATTTGGTGAATTCTCTTGTTTCAATATCTCCTCCGGCATAGGTGTCAAAGTAATAGTTAATGTCTGCTTTCATTTTTTTGATGACTTCATCCTTAATGTCGGTGTCTTCGTTAATTTCTATAGAATAGATTTCATCATATGTCTGTGAGTTGTATTTGGCTAGTTTTTTAACTAATGGATCTTTATATCTATCATCAGTTACTTTATTTTTCAAATAATCGATAGGATAATCTTTCAATTCTTCTTTAATGATTTTTAAAAGTTTAGATGATTTCATAATATTCCTTTAGTTTTTAGTAATTCTCGCGGATTATCTACAAGGGCTTTCATTGCTTCTTCATCGCTTAAACCAGCACCGCGTGCGATTTCATATGATTTTTCAAATGTTATTAGATTATCAGGTGAGTGGGTGTCGGTATCCACTAGCAGTTTATTTCCCACTTCACGGGCCATATTTGCAACATGCCCATTTCCAAGGCAATGTCCGTTATGTGCACTGATTTCTAAGTAAATATCATTTTTAAGTGCAATTTCTGCTTCTTCACGAGTGATTAAACCGGGATGGCCTAGTATATCAACATATTTTGATTTGACTGCCGCTAAATTTGTACCTGGAGTCACTGGTTCATTTAATGTTTCACCATGCACTACCACGATTTTAGCACCTAATTCTTTTGCTCTTTTAGCTATTCCATCTATGGATTCTGTTGGGGCATGAGTTACTTCAGCTCCTAAAACAACAGTTATATCCCAATTTGAGTTAACATCATCTATTGCAGACTGTATTTTTGGAATTTCTTCAACATTAGAATAATCAACATGATCTGTGATTGCAATTACTTCATGATTTAATTTCAAAGCTCTTCTTGCAAGTTCTGATGGTAATAATTCTCCATCACTGAATAAACTGTGCATATGTAAATCTATTCTTCTATTCATTTTTAAACCTCAATCTAATATATATTGCTCTTATATAATATATTATTAATGGACAAATTCTTTAATGTATTAAAACGGAAATTATATATGAATTAATAAATTCGTTTATGTCAATTTGTTAGTTGGTAATTTGATTTTTTGTTTTTCTTGCGAAAAAATTTTAATTTTATCGAATTTTCGAAAATTTTTCCGAAAAATATATAAATT
>Ga0310695_10004792_pt1 | contig 24452 bp, 23 predicted proteins | sample RumenRJG_04DNA_FD_203882 | JGI IMG/M metagenome (GOLD analysis project Ga0310695, IMG submission 203882) | Bovine rumen microbial communities from Lethbridge, Alberta, Canada - RJG_04 (v2) (version 2) | ecosystem: Host-associated > Mammals > Digestive system > Stomach > Rumen | place: Canada...
AACGCTGCAGTTTTTAAGGCTGATATTTTCGCATTCACGAATTGCCTTAATTCCGCCGAGTCTGCTGTTTTCAATCAAAATATCTTTATCATACCAGAGGGCAGCCCGGCAGTTTTCTGTAAAGTTTGTATCGGTGATTTTTGCCTTTTCTACATGCCAGAAGGGATAGCGAAGATTCATAAAACAGCCGGCCACGTCGATGTTACGGCATTCCTTAAAAGCGGATTCACCGTCAGCAGGACCATCAAAGCAGCAGTTTTTTACAATAAGGTCCTTAAGGCCGTACAAAGCTCTCTCTTCATCAAAAGTCTGATTTTCGATAATCACAAAAATACCTCTGAATTACAGTTTACCCTTTTTCAAACTCTTTGCCAAAAGGTGCGAGAGTGTAGGCATCTCATATCCAGAGTTTAGTTTTACAGTTTGGTTTTCTTTTGCTGCTATTAAGTCTGTCATAAGCAATACCGCAAAAATCAGAAATAGTTTTTTCAAAAGCATTTCCTCCTATTCCATTACAGAAAAGACTGCCGTCACGTTGCCTTTACCAAGAATCTTTTTGAGCTCGGTCTGAGTCGTGCCGTCAATTTTCCCAAGCCGGGTAAAGTTCCAGCTGTTGACATCGTAGTAAATCGTTATCTGATTTCCCTGATACAAAATGATGTCGCCTGCGCTGGTCGTAATTTGTGTGTCATTTCGTGGAAGGGAAGTACCAAGAGAACCGACTTTTTCAAAGCTGCCGTAATCGTGCATATCAACTGTAACTGCCCCTTTTCCCAAAAGCTCGTAAAAGGCCGTAGCCGAAGAATTGTCTGCTAATGTTGCCGTGAGCGTGTGATTTCCATTGTCGTTTGTGATGTCGATTTGTATTTTCATGTTTCCTGCTCCTTGTTTTTCAGTTGATGTTGTTTCGACATTCCCTGCCGCACAGGCGGGAAGAAAACTAATCAAAAAAGCTAAAAGTAATGTAAATGTCTTTTTCATGATTCAATCTCCATTTTTCAGGCGCATTTGCAGCTGCAGATTCTTGCCACGATTTCAGTTTTGCCCGCATCGCAGATGTCTTTTTCAAAAATCACTTCGCCAATTTCATCAGCAATAATTTTTCCTTCGAGCGGATTTTTTACACTGTCGATTCTGCCAGCGACTTTTACCTGCACAGAACTTCTTTCAAAAGCAAGGTCACAGTTTTCCATCGTGCAGTTTTCGAGAACAAGATTCTTGCAGTAGCAGAATGGCTGAGTTCCGATAATCTTGCAGTTGATGAGAGTGAGATTTTCGGAATACCAGCCCAGATACTCGCCCTTCACAATGCTGTCGCGAACCGTTACATTTTTCGTGTGCCAGAAGGCATCTTTTGTATCCAGCTCTGAATCAGTAATTTCAACATTCTCGTCATACTGAAAAGAATACTTTCCCTTCATTTTGAGCTTTGAAATTTTCGCATTTTTTACCTCAAAGAAAGGATATTCCGATTCTTTGATTTCAACATTTTCGGCGGTAAGATTACTGCATTTCCAGATAAACTCAGGCGAGCTGACAGAAGAATTTTTAAGCGTAATGTCCTGGCACTCCCGCAATGCTTTAATGCCATTGAGCTTGCAATCGTCAATCGTGACATTCTTATCATACCAGAGAGCCGCCCGACAATTTTCAGTGAATTCAGTTCCGCTGATTTTTGCATCAGTTACATGCCAGAAAGGATAGCGCAGATTCATAAAACATCCGCTCACTTCAAGCCTGCCCGCTTCTTTGAGGGCAGATTCTCCGTCAGCCTCACCGTCAAAGCGACAGTTTTTTATAATCGCATCGCGCAGGCCGTATAAAGCTCTTTCCTGGTCGAATGTCTGGTTTTCAAAAATCATAACAGAACCTCCATCATCGGCAAGTTTTATTTCAGATTTGCCGCAAAAAATTCCTGCAGCTTATCCCATGGAATATAATTGCCCTTGCCGCCGTCGTAAAGATCGCAGTGGGTGGCGTTCGGAATAATCATAAGTTCCTTGTTGGCCGCATATTTACTATTGCGAACCATGTCGTTGTAGGCAGTCTCGCCCATGTAGCGGCTGTGAGCCTTTTCGCCATGAACGATGAGCACAGCTGAACGGATTTCGTTTGCGTAAGTAAAAAGGCTTGTGTTCATGAGACTTGTTGCGGCGGTCAAAGCCCAGCCCATGTTTGAGTTGAGTGAGCGTGGATGATAGCCGCGTTCTGTTTTGTAGTAATCCCAATACTGGCTGAAGAAAGTGTCACCTTCCGGGCGCTGGTCTGGAAATCCGCCGACTGTCGGATATTCGCCTGTTTCCTGAGCCTTTGCAAAATTTTCTGTGCGGGCCTTGTTCACGGCAACGCGAGCCTGATAGCGCGATTCTTCGCTGTCGTTTTCGTCGAAGTATCCTTTGTTTGTTACACGGCTCATGTCGTACATTGTCATTACCGCAGTCGCCTTGATTCTTGTGTCGATTCCCGCAGTATTGAGTGCCCAGCCGCCCCAGCCACAGATTCCGATGATGCCGATTTTTTCAGGGTCAACGTTTGGCAGGTTTGAAAGAAAATCCACCGCTGCCTGAAAGTCTTCTGTGTTGATGTCCGGGCTGTTCATGTAGCGTGGCTGTCCGCCAGATTCTCCGGTAAAGCTCGGGTCAAAGGCAATGGTGATGTAGCCGCGCTTTGCCATTTCGTGGGCGTATAATCCGCTGGCCTGTTCCTTCACGGCTCCAAAAGGTCCTGCAACTGCGATTGCGGGAAGTTTTTCGCTGCCAAGTGAAGCCTTTGGTGTGTACATATCCGCCGCCAGCGTAATTCCAAAATGATTGGTAAATGTTATCTTTTTGTGATTAACTTTATCTGAAAGCGCAAATGTCTTGTCCCATTTTGTGTCGAGTGTAAGTTTTTCCATGTGTTTCTCCTTATGTGGGGCGTGCCCCGCCTGACGGCGGGTCGGGCTTTGCGCAGGTCGCTCCCTGCCTCACGCTTTAAAAATATACGAATTACGACCATATTACAAATACTTTGTTTTTATGACATATTATGCTTTTTAGGCATAGTCACCCGCCATCATCCATGTTATACTTTTTCCATGGAACTTCGCGTATTAAAATACTTTATCACAATCGCAAACGAACAGAATATTTCCAGGGCGGCAGAGATTATTCACATCACTCAGCCTACCCTTTCGCGCCAGATTATTGAGCTGGAAGAAGAACTTGGCGTTCAGCTTTTTGAACGGAACAGGCAGAACCACAAATTCATTCTCACCGACGAAGGTGTTCGTTTTTACAATTACGCAGTTCAGATTACTGAGCTTTCAGAAAAATCAATTGAAGAGTTCAGAACGAATTCCTCTCAGATTTCAGGCAAAATCTACATCGGGGCGGGAGAATCAAAATCAATCTCAGACGTTGCAAGGGCTTTCAAAAAAATCCGTGGAAACCATCCAAAAATTGAAATCAGTCTTTTTTCAGGAAATGCCGGAATTATATGTGAACGCCTCGACCGTGGCTTGTGCGACTTTGGAATTTTTATCGGATTCAAGAATGTCGAAAAATACAATCACCTCACTCTTCCGCAAAAAGACCGCTGGGGTCTTCTGACACGAAAAGACAATCCGCTTGCAAAATACAAATCCATTAAAAAAGAAAATCTTCTGGAGCATTACGAGCCGCTGTTTTTATCGGAACAGGCTTCACGTCAGCGAGAGCTTTTGCACTGGTTCGGCGGTTCAATGGAAAAATACAATATAATGGGATCTTATAATCTTATTTACAACGCAGGCATTTTCACAAAAGAAAACATCGCCTCATGCATCACGCTGGAAGGGCTTGCTGATATTTCCTCTGAAAGCCCGCTTTGTTTTGTTCCGCTGGAGCCTGCCATTTACAGCGAAGTTTATCTGGCCTGGAAAAAAGACCGGGAACTTTCAAAGGCCGCAAAGGTGCTTCTGGAAGAAGTCAAGGAAATGTAAGACCATGAAGCTCTGCAAGCATCATTTCAAGTACTGCACATAAATCTGGCAGGGATTTTCTTCGCCCCAGATTTCTTTGATGACTTCAAGCTCCTTAAAAATAAAAGATGTCCTCGAATTTTTTATCAAGAGCAACACACAGAATCAAGGCGAGCTTTGCTGTCGGACAAAACTGCAATGTTTCTATTGAGCTGATTGTGTTTCTGGAAACGCCGACCATTTGCGCAAGGTCTGACTGGGAAAGCTTTTTTTCAGTACGCATGCAAAGTAAACTTGTCAAATCTTGGGCTAGTACAGAATAGGATAAATTATTATAATTCTATATCACAAAAAAAATTAAAAGGGGTTTCTCATGTTTAAAAAAGTCATGAGTGCGATTGCTGTGGTTGAAAAATACCTGCTGGCAATCACAATGTCCGTTACGCTTGCCTTTACTTTCGCAAACGTTATCGGAAGGTTTGTTTTCAATCATTCACTAGCCTTTGCTGATGAGCTTGTGATTGCATTGTTCGTCCTTGTTTCGCTTATGGGTGCGGCTCTCTGTGCCCGGGAAAATGACGGTCTTATAGGTCTTGCCTTGCTTTCAAGCCGTCTCAGCGGAAGCAAAAAAGCCGTGCAGAAATTGTTTTCCAGCATCATTTCAATCATTTACTGCATCATTCTTACATGGCAGGGCTTTATCCGCATGATTTCAAGCATGCAGCAGGGCGAGCACACTTTCGTCATGCATCTTCCACGCTGGATTTTCTGGTCTTTTATCCCTGTCTGCGGCATCTGCCTTATACTTCACTTCATCGAAAATCTTTCGGACTTTATCAAATCAAAGAACAAGGAGGCTTCTAAATGATTACAGCCATCCTTTTTGCAGTTTTCTTTGTTCTTCTTATTGTCGATGTACCAATCGCAATCTGTCTTGGTGCTTCTTCCGTTGCGGCTATCCTTGCGGCAGGCCAGAAGCTTTCTGTCGTAGCCGTAAATACTTATTCTGGAATCAGTAAGACTCTGCTTCTTGCAATTCCTTTCTTCGTTTTGGCCGGAAACATCATGGCTAAGGCCGGAATTTCAAAACGACTTATCAACTTTGTAAACGCTTGTATCGGTCACACTCGCGGTGGCATTGCCATCGTCTGTGTAATCGTTTCATGTCTTTTCGGTGCAATTTCTGGTTCAGGTCCTGCAACTGTTGCGGCTTTGGGTGCGATTTTGATTCCTGCAATGATTGAGGCCGGTTTCTCGGCTCCTTTCGCAACTGCCCTCATGGCGGCTTCAAGCTCAATCGCAATCATCATTCCGCCAAGCATCGCTTACGTTGTTTACGCTTCAATTACAGGCGACGATGTCGGTAAGCTTTTCATGGCTGGTATTGTTCCGGGCATTCTGATGGGTCTTGCCCTGATTGCCGTTGTTTTGATCGAAGTTCACCGCAAGAACATTCAGTCTACAAAAGCCCGCTCAAGCGCAAAAGAGCGATGGCTTGCCTTCAAGGATGCTTCATGGGCTTTCCTTATGCCTGTCATCATTTTGGGCGGAATTTATGGCGGCGTATTCACTCCAACTGAGGCGGCTGCCGTAGCGGCTGTTTACGGTCTTATCGTCGGCATGTTCATCTACCGTGAAGTCAGTCTCCGGGACATGGCCCGCATTCTTGTTGATTCTGCAAAGACTACGGGAAGCATCATGATCATCATCGGTTCTGCTACCCTCTTCTCTTATGTCTGTACGCTTTTTGGTATTTCAAATGCCGCAGAACAGCTTTTGGCAGCAGTTTCCGCAAACAAAATCATCTTCCTCTTTGTCATCAACATCATTTTCCTGATTGCAGGATGTTTTATCGACGCAAACAGCGCAATGTACATCTTCATTCCGGTTATGATTCCTGTCTGCCGTATGCTTGGTTTCAATTCAATCGCATTCGGAATTATCGCGACTGTAAACCTTGCAATCGGTCAGGTTACTCCACCGGTCGGAATCAACCTTTTTGTCGCAATCAGCCTTAAAATCAAAAATTCTGTAAAAGTCACTCTGCCACAGATTTCTCATGCCGTTCTTCCGATGATTATTGCAAGCCTTGTTGTTCTGATCGGCTACACATACTGGCCTCGCGCAAGCGTTGCCGTTCAGAAAGCAAACAGCATTGCAGGAGACGGAAGCCAGATTGCCCTTTACGACAGCGAGCAGTACGACGCTTCAAAAGACGCCGCTCCTGCTACCGTTGAATGGAAGCCGATGACATGGCACTTTGCTTGTTCTCCAGGCGAGACTTGTACATGGGCAAAAGCAGGACGATATTTCGCAGCCTTGATGAAGGAATCAACCGGCGGAAAAGTAACTGTTCTGGTAGACGGATTCTCTGATCAGCTTACAAACGGAAGCCAGCCGGACGGTATCGCGGCCTTGCGTGAAGGTGACCCGATTCAGCTTTCAATGCATTCAAACCTGATTTATTCAGCACTGGACGACCGCTTTAACGTCGTTTCCCTGCCATACATTTATGACAGCTACGAGGATGCTGATGCAAAATTCGACGGCGAGGCAGGAGCTCAGCTCAAAGAAATCCTCGAAGGCTTGAACCTCCACTGCTTCGGTATTGCAGAAAACGGTTTCCGCCAGCTCACAAACTCACGCCGCCCGATTAAGAACGTTGATGATTTGGCCGGTCTCAAAATCCGTGTAGCAGGAAGTAACCTTCTCATGCAGGCATACCGCTCATGGGGTGCAAACGCAACCAACATGAACTGGTCTGAGACATACACTGCCCTGCAGCAGAACACTGTCGAAGGTCAGGAAAACCCGCTTCCTTCTATCGCTTCGGCTTCAGTTCAGAGCGTACAAAAGTATATTTCCCTCTGGAACGCTTACTATGACTGCCTCTTCTTCTGTATGAACGGCGATGTTTACAATTCTTTGAGCGACGAGCAGAAACGTATCGTTGACGAGAACGCACAGAAAGCCGTTGACTACGAGCGCGCAATCAACCGTTACGAGTGCGATGAGCTGATTAAAGACTGGAAAGCGAACAACGTGATTTCAGTAGTCGAAACCGAAGAAATTGACACCGAAAGCTTCAAAAAAGCCGCTTCGGGCGTTGCGGACTGGTACAAGAAGCAGCTTCTTGCAAACGGACACAATGCAGAAGATGTTGAAAAACTGATTAAGGCTTTCACTGAGTAAAGTTATTTCGAAAAACTGAATGCTGACCCTTGCTGGAGATTTTCAACAAGGGTCAGTTTTTTTGACCATGCATACCACGGCGATTACACAAAGATACAAAATTGACAGTATTATATAGAAGAAAATATCAACTTTTAAGAAACAGTAGAGGAAATTAAAGCAAAAATGAACCGCAATTCCATATATAAGGTTATCATGCTTTTCCATAAAGAAGTTCATTATAAAACATAAGCCCGTCATAACAATAACATTCGAAAGAACATAAGGAATCATCTGAATTCCCACAAAGTCCGAATCAACGAACCAAAGAACAGTGTGCCAGAATGCCCAGATTAGACCTTGAATCACACAAGATTTGAAGAAATTGTATTTGTTGTTAAGATGCGGCCGAACATAAGCTCTCCATCCTGATTCTTCACCTGTAGGGCCTGTAGTTATCGCAAATATGACCGATGCCCAAAAAGGATAAGTTCCAAGACTCCAGTATGAACTGAAAGCTTTTGCCTGTATCAAAGAAAGAAGGAAAACAGCCAAAAGTGTTACCCCAATGGTAATCAGAGAAGCAAAAATGAGCGAAGAGGAGGAAACTTTCCCATTAAATGCTTTCCTGTAAAAATCTTTTACGCTGCTTCCCGGAACAAAATATCTGAAGCCCAGGAACAAAACGATGGTCGGAGACCAGGCACATACATTCGAAAGAATCCGCATTATCAAAGGAGATGCGTGAAACACCATGCTTGCAGTCCCGCAAATTCCCATGACCATGCACCAAAAAGTAAGGTACGATGCTATGACATAATTTCGAATCACTTTCATTTCCAACCATCCTATATCAAAAAGTATATATCACGGCGGAAAAAAAACGAATGCTTTTCAGACAAGATGCATTAAAAAGCAGATGAAATGCAATCTAATTCATCACGGAAGAGTCTTTCCGGAAGAAAGATAGAGCTTGTACCACTCGTTGTGGGTAAGCTCCACTTTCGTTGCATCACAGATTTCTTTTAAATGCTCCGGATTCATTGTGCCAGCGATTGCCTGCATTTTTGCCGGATGACGCAAAATCCATGCGATTGCGATTGCGGTCTTTGAGACTCCGTATTTTTCGCCAAGCTCTCCGAGGACTTTATTCATCTCTGGGAAATCCGGACTGTCAACGAAGCAACCTTTAAAAAATCCATGCTGGAGCGGAGACCAGGCCTGAATCGTAATGTCATGAAGACGGCAATAATCCAAAGTTCCGTTGTCACGGTCGATAGAACGCTCCGTGGTAAGATTGTTCACATACAAAGTCTGGTCGATAAGCTGAGACTGCTCAATCGAAAACTGAAGCTGATTAAAAACAAGCGGTTGCTTCACAAATTTCTTCAATAATTGGAGCTGCATGGTCGGGACATTGCTCACGCCAAAATGACGGACTTTTCCGTTTTTATGCAGACTATCGAATGCCTCTGCAACCTGCTCAGGCTCAAAAATCAAATCAGGCCTGTGCAAAAGAAGCGCATCAAGGTAATCCATCTGAAGGCGGGAAAGAATCTGGTCGACGCTCGTGAGAATATTTTCTTTTGTCCAGTCAAATTCATTCCGCTCAGGACAGATGCCGCACTTGCTCTGAATAATCACATCTTCACGCTTAATCCCGGACTTTTTGAAGGCATCCCCAAAACGTTTCTCTGCCTCACCGTTTACACCGTAACATGTTGCATGATCAAAAAAGTTAATTCCCAAATCGACGGCGGTGTGAATCATTTTTTCTGCCTGCTCAACAGAAAGAGCAGGCATCCTCATACAGCCCAAAACAATGGCTGAAGCGTTCGAAGGCCCGTTTACGACATTAATTTTTTTCATAATCACTCCTATAAAAACTCCGCGTTAGCGGCGTTGTATGGAGGCAACGGATAAGCAAGTTTTCGCCAACGGTGAAAACTTGGCCGTGATAAAAATTACACGGATGTAATTTTTATCATGCCTCCTTTAAAAACTTCGCGTTAGCGGCGTTGCCATTATAGCACAGAAATTATGGAAGACAAATTTTTATGGGCGCAATCCACTTGCAACGGGTGTTCCAGGGCTCGCTATCCGCTCGGTCGTTCCGACTGGCTCCGCCACCCTTCCATACTCGGGCGCAGCATTTATTTGCTATCGATACGAAGTTTTGCAGTAAACGGCACTGTCCATGTCCAGCGATATTCGCTATCTGCGATTTTTTTGTAGAACATGTCCCAGCCTGCCGTAATTGTCCATTTTTCAAATTCGAGCATGGCCCGAGGATAAAATTCCCAGGTATCGAAAGATTTTGCAGAATCGCTGGTGTCATAAGCGGCGTAGTAGCCTGCCATTGGTTTGATTGCAAAAATTCCGTGAATCGGAGCGTAGACTTGCAGGGCTGTGTAGAACGGAATCATGTTTCCTTCAACAGAATGACCGATTTCGCTTTCGCTTGTAATTCGCACTTTGCCGATTGTGGGGCGGATTGCAAGCGAGAAGAGATTTGTTTGCTTTAAGTCGGCGACTTTTTTGTTCTGAACCGGGCTGAGCATGGAATTTGCGACATAAGGCTCAGCATTGTGTGAAAAAACGGCGAAAACCGAGAATGTCTTAAAAATACTGAAATTCCTTTTTGAAAAATTGGCTGCCACACACTCAGAAAAATCTTTTTCAGAAACAGAATTAACGTCAGCTTCTCCATCGGCAGTGGCTCCATACTGAACGTCAAAGCCAAAAGTCAAAGGAAGTTCCTTATTAATAGAAGAAAAATTATAACTTGCAGCGAAATTAATGCCCCAGTCTTTTTTGAACTCAACGTAACTTTCTGTAAGAGGAAGAGCAAGCCCGAAAGTGAAGCCGTTGAATTCAGTTTTGGCACCGATTCCAGTTTTTCCCCAGCGGCTGGCTCCAGTGTAAGTTTCTGTGAGGGCGAAATATCCACCTGTGAGGTAATATGAATACAATTTTCCGAGCGCGAATTCAAAAATATCGTTTCCAAACGGCCGGACTTTTGCAAAAGCGCGCTTGACTTCAAGTTTTTGCGATTCTTCTTCCTTTGAGTCAGTTTTGTTGAGCCTGTAATACAACTTTCCGCCCAAAGTCACGTAATCGTCGTTCAATTTTGAGTCAACGAGCAGATACGCGCCACCAAACTGAACATTGTCGTCTTCGTCCTTGTCGATTGGAGTCACAGAAAACGTTACGTCCGTATCATTTTTCATTCCGTCAGAAAATGTGAAAGAAACTGCAAAAATTGCAAAACTTAAAATTGATATGATTCTTTTCATAGTAACCTCTTTTTTTAATTAACAGACTATACACGACATTTTAGTTGTTGGCAATCTATTCCGTAAATTTTCCAACTTTCAACGTAAATTTTCTAACTTTCCCCTCCCCTGATATTCAACTTAAATTCAAGACTCCTAAAAATTTCAAAAAAAATTCCTAAATATTTCCATTCAAAAACCGATAGAGCGGGCGTATTATAATCAACGTAATGAGGGTGGTTCGGATTTGAAATCAACTCTCACATCTAAAAAAGGAGGATCTTAGATGAAAAAAATTATTGCTTGTGTTATGGCTGTTTTGTGCGTAACATCATTGTTCGCTGCAAAAAAATCAAAGAAAGCTGCTGACGGTAAAATCAAAATCGGTATTATCAACAACCCGCCATCAGAGTCTGGCTATCGTGCTGCTAACGTAAAGGACTTTGAGACTGTTTTCACTGCATCAAAATATGATGTAAAGACATTCTACAGCCTTAAAAACGACGAACAGCTCAATGCTGCTTCTCAGTTCATCACAGACGGTGTTGACTACATTCTTCTTTCTGCTGCCGCAACTGACGGTTGGGAAAAAGTTCTCAAAAATGCTCAGAAAAACGGTATCAAAGTATTCTTGTTCGACCGAATGATTAACGTAAAGGACAAATACTATGAAGCTGCTGTTGTTTCTGACATGGCAAAAGAAGGTGAGACAGCTGTTGCTTGGCTCAAAGCTCAGAACCTCCCAGAATACAAAGTAGTTCACATTCAGGGTGCTATGGGTTCAGACGCTCAGATTGGTCGTACAGGTGCTTTGGACAAAGAATTCGCTGCTGGCAAAATGAAGAAAGTTGTTCAGCAGACAGCTACATGGGACGAAGCTGAGGCTAAAAAGATCGTTGAGTCTGTAATCAACTCAAAAGAAGACTTCAACGTAATCTACGCTGAGAACGACGGTATGGCTAAGGGTGCTGTTGCAGCTTTGGACGAAGCTGGTATCACACACGGCGTAAACGGCAAAGTAGTTGTAATGGGCTTCGACTGCAACAAATGGGCTCTTCGTGAGCTTCTTGCTGGCAACTGGAACTATGACGGACAGTGCTCTCCATTCCAGGCTGCTGTAATCGAAAAGATGATTTCAACTGGCAAAGTTCCTTCAAAGAAAATCATTTCTGACGAGAAGGGATTCGATGCAAAGAAAATCTCACAGGCTGACATCGATACTTACGGTCTTGGTGACTAATCAGAGACCTTTTAAGACGGTCTGATTATACGGCGTAAAGTGTGTGATTGCATATTTTACGCCGTTTTTTTTAGATTCCCGGGTCAGGCCCTGGAATGACAAAAGGTGTAATAATGGAAAAAAATGATGTTGTTTTGTCAATGCGCGGAATTTACAAAGAATTCCCGGGTGTAAAGGCACTTCAAAATGTAGACTTTACTCTTCGGGAAGCTGAAATCCACGCGCTCATGGGTGAAAACGGTGCCGGAAAATCAACTCTGGTCAAGGTTCTCACTGGCGTTCATATCAAGGATGCCGGCGAAATCAGGATCGCAGGAATTGACGGTCCTGTAAATATCCGTTCCCCACAGGATGCTCAGAATCTGGGCATTTCTACAGTTTATCAGGAAATTACCCTCTGCCCTAACCTCACTGTAGCAGAGAATATGTATATTGGCCGCGGAAATTACAAATTCGTAAACCGCAAAGAACAAGAAAAGAATGCAACAGAACTTTTGAAAAGGCTCAACATTCCTGCTCACGCAAGCCAGCAGCTCGGAACTTGCTCACTCGCCGTTCAGCAGATGGTCGCAATCGCCCGCGCTGTTGATATGGACTGCAAAGTTTTGATTCTCGACGAACCGACCTCTTCTCTGGACGACAACGAAGTAGAGCTTTTGTTCACTTTGATGAGGGTTTTAAAGAGCCACGGCGTTGGAATCATCTTCATCACCCACTTCCTGGAACAGGTTTACGAAGTCTGCGATAAAATCACCGTCCTCAGAAACGGCGAACTTGTCGGAGAATACACCGTAAGCGAAATGCCTCGCGTCAAGCTGATTTCAGCAATGCTTGGAAAAGATGCCGAGGACATGACCAACCTCAAAAACATGAAGCGGCCTCTTCCACAGACAAGCGAAAATGTTTACGAGGCGACAGACCTTGCAACAACCGAGGGAGTCCGACCATTCGATTTCAACATCAAGAAGGGCGAAGTCAACGGCTTTACAGGTCTTCTTGGCTCAGGCCGAAGCGAAAGCGTCCGTGCCATTTTTGCCGCTGACCGGGTTACCAGCGGAAAAGTTAAAATCAAGGGAAAGGACGTAAAGATTAGCAGCCCGAAAGACGCAATGAAAAACGGAATCGGATATCTGCCGGAAGACCGAAAAGGCGACGGCATCATTCAGGATTTGTCTGTCCGCGAAAATCTCATTCTTGCAATGCAGGTTCTCAAAGGCTTTTTCCATCCGCTTTCACGCGCAGAGCAGGAAAAACTTGCTGATGAATTTATTGAAGCTCTTCAAATCAAGACGGCTTCAAAAGAAACTCCGATTAAATCCCTTTCGGGCGGAAACCAGCAGAAAGTCATTCTTGCACGCTGGCTTTTGACCCATCCTCAGTACCTGATTCTTGACGAGCCGACACGCGGTATCGACGTCGGAACCAAGCTTGAGATTCAGAAACAGGTTCTTAAGCTTGCAGAACAGGGCGTCAGCGTCACCTTCATTTCTTCGGAAATCCCTGAGATGCTTTCGGTCTGCCAGAGGCTCATCGTCATGCGTGACCGAAAAATCGTAGGTGAGCTTAAGGGCGAAGAATTGAGTCAGGATGTAATCATGCAGACTATTGCGGGAGGAAAAGCAAAAAATGCCTAACAAAATCATAAATCAGACGAAAAAACTTTTTCAGTCTCAGCTTGCAATTCCAATCGTAGCCCTGCTGATTCTGGTCGTATTCAACCTTATCCGGGATCCTTCTTTCTTCTCTATCGTAATCAAAAGTAACAACTTCGGAAACACCGTACTTTCCGGAAACTTAGTCAGTATCCTAAACGGTGCTTCGGAGCTTGTAATTCTTTCGATCGGTATGACCCTGGTAACATCTGCCACAAAAGGTCAGGATATTTCTATCGGTGCCGCTGCCGCAATCGCAGGTTCGGTTTTCGTAAAAATCCTGCGCGCCGGCACAATCAATCCGGGAACAATTCTCGCAGCTTTGATTGTCGCTTGTGTGGTCGCAATTATCTTCTGTTTGTTCAACGGTATTCTTATCGCAAAATTCAACATCCAGCCGATGATTGCCTCGCTGATTTTGTACACAGCAGGACGACCAATCGCTTACTGGATTAACGGCGGAGCTACCCCGAACGTAGAAAGCCCGCTTTTGACATACATCGGCGGCTTCATTCCACACATTGCCGTTCCAACTCCTATTCTTGTGGTCATTGCCTTCATCATTTTGATTAACCTTCTTCTCAAAAAGACGACCCTCAGCCTCTACATTCAGTCTGTCGGTATCAACGAGAGGGCTGCAAAACTCAACGGCATCAACCCGGTAATCTGGAAGCTCGTAGTTTTCGTAATTCTTGGCGTGTGCGTAACGATGGCCGGCTCAATCAATGTCTGCCGAATCGGACTCATCAACCATGAGACAATCCTTCTCGACATCGAAATGGACGCAATCCTTGCAGTCGCAATCGGCGGAAACTCACTTGGCGGCGGAAAATTCAAGCTTTCCGGTTCGATTTTGGGCGCATACATCATTCAGGCACTCACAATCACCTTGTACGCGATGAAAGTTTCTTCAACGGCGGTCAAGGCTTACAAGGCAATCGTCATCATCATCATCGTTGTCGCAGGCTCACCAGTCGTAAAAGCATGGCTCGGAAAGCTCAAAAACAAGATTATGGAAAAACGCGCTCTCGCAGCAAAAGTGGAGGCTAAATAATTATGGCAAACATCATCGAAACTTTGCAGAATTTTAATCCTTTTGCAAAAGGAAAGGACAAGCAGCCTCTTTCAAACACTACCCTGCTCCTCACGATTACAATCTGTACCTTCGTGGGAATGTACCTGCTTGCCATGCTGATTTGGGGCGGCGGATTTTTGAACCCGCAGCAGTTTCTGGACTTGTTCAACAACAACGCATACCTGATTGTAACGGCGTGCGGACTCACAATAGTAATGATTACAGGTGGAATCGATATTTCGGTCGGTGGCTCGGTTGCATTGATTACAATGGCTTCTGTCGTTTTCATGGAAGACCATAACGGCGGAATTTTAAGCTCGGTTCTGATTGCACTTGGAATCGGTCTTTTGATGGGCTTGATTCAGGGCTATTTCGTAGCCTACCTCAAGATTCAGCCATTCATCGTAACACTTGCAGGCATGTTCTTCACACGAGGCATGACTACAATCGTCAGCAAAGTTCCGAGAACAGCGACAAACGAACTCTTTGAGGATCTTAAAGATTTTGAAATCGATATTCCTTTCATCGGAACTTACGCCAAAAACGGCAACTGGATTCCTTCTTCAATTGAAGTCGGTGTCGTAATTGCGCTTCTTGTGGTTCTCATCCTCTGGGCAATGCTCAAGTGGACAAGATTCGGCCGAAACCTCTACGCAGTAGGCGGCAACTCAGAAAGCGCCCTCATGCTCGGTATCAACGTTCAGAGAACACAGTTCTTCGCATACGTTTTGTGTGGCGTTCTTGCCGGAATCGCGGGCTTCATCTACCTTCTGCACACAGGCGCAGGCAACGCATCAAACGCAACCGGAGCCGAAATGCAGGCAATCGCTTCGTCAATCATCGGAGGCACATTGCTAAGTGGCGGTGTCGGAAGCGTAATCGGAACCCTGTTCGGCGTAATGTCACTCAAAACAATCAACAACATCGTAGTAGCATCAGGCCTCCGCGAACCATACTGGCAGAGCATCACAACCGGTCTCATGCTGTGTTTCTTCATCCTTCTCCAGAGTATCATTCTCGCCCAGAGAAAGAAGAAGCTCGGTGCAATGGCGGGGTAAGCTCTAAAGGGGAAAAACTTCCCCCGCGCGCCTAAAATTTCATGCGGCTGGATTTCTTCCGGCCGCTTTTTTTCTTTCAAATAAAAATTTGTCGCTTAAGATTTTTTTCAATATATTTAAACCATGCTTGTATCTATACGCCCCTACCCCAACTCAAAAATCGCAGTCTCATTTCCAAAAGGTTTTACCCCGCCCGTTCTGAATGCAGTCCGCGCCCTTCCTGACCGCCAGTGGAATAACGAAGAAAAAATCTGGCTGATTCCTGACACACAAAAATCCATCAATTCGCTTCTAGCAAATCTTTATCAGACAGGCTTATTCAACATCACGCCACTCCCGCAAAATCCGGCAGGGCAGAAAAATCCCCCCGAACAATCAGTCCAGAAAAAATCCGGGCTTCAAAAAGAACTGGACGATCTGAAAAGAATTCTCATCACAAAACATTACAGCCAGCACACAATCGAATGTTATACAAAGTGGGTAAAATCATTTCTTTCTATATATATGTTCAATTCCACACTCCTGACGCAGAATCATATCAATGCCTATCTCTCAAACCTGGCGATAAAATATCATGTCAGCCCTTCAACCCAGAATCAGGCAATGAGTGCCCTTCTCTTCTATTTCAGATTCGTAAGGCACGAAGATCTGGAAAACCTCTCCGAAGTAATCCACGCCAAACACAAAAAACGTGCACCAGTCGTTCTCAGCAAAAAAGAAGTCCTCGCGGTGATAAATCATCTTGACGGAAGTAAACAGCTGATAGCCCAGCTTTTGTATGGAACAGGAATGAGACTGAGCGAAGTGCTTTCATTACGAATACTCGACCTGGATTTTGACAGGAACGAAATCACAATCCGCTACGGAAAAGGCGGAAAGGACAGGCGCGTGATGCTCCCAAAAATCCTCGCCCCAAAACTCAAAGCACACATCAAAAAAGTAAAAGTTCTGCATGAAACAGACCTGGCAGACGGATTCGGTGCAGTCCTCCTCCGCGACGGAATGGATAAACGCTCGCAAGAAACGGCAAAAGAATTCAAATGGCAATGGCTCTTCCCTCAGAAAAACCGATGGCTCAACAAGGCCACAGGAAAGCAAGGCCGTCATCACATTGACGAAAGTCTCATGCAAAAAGCCGTAAAAAATGCAGTCCGCGAAGCCGGAATCATAAAAAATGCAACCTGCCACACCTTCCGCCATTCATTCGCAACTCACCTTCTCGAAAAAGGCTACGACATCCGCACAGTGCAGGAACTTCTCGGCCACTCAGACGTACGCACGACAATGATTTACACCCATGTGCTCAACAAAAAGGAAATGGAAGTTATCAGCCCCCTGGACGAAATGTAATTTAAGGACTTCCAGCTAACGCGACAACGAGTGGCGTTCAAGGTAACGCCGACAACGAGTGGCGTTACCCGCTTACGCGGGTCGGCTGTTCCGCACTTCCGCTTTCGCTCCATTCCCCGCCAACCGTGCATAAATTATCCAAGCGCAACAAGGAGGTCGCGTGCTATAAAAGGCAATAACTACCGCGAGAACGAAGTTCTCGTTACGACACGGATGTCGGTGAACGCCTCCGGCGGTGCTCCATAGCCTAACGCAACCGGCTGCAAGTAGACTTTGGTGATAAAAAAATGTGGACTTATGTGTATCCGCATAACTTTCTTGAAAATTTCCTAATTTATGGTATTATTGGTGGATAATTATCATCATAAACAACTTATGCCGACAATTCACGCAGGAATAAATTGTTTATGATGGATACGGAGAAAAATTGTTAGGCGGACACGCCACTGGCGTGCTTGTGTTACAAGAAAAAATCCTCCAGCAAATTTTCTCAACAAAAATAAATCATGAAATTGAGGAAATAAGTTTTATGAAGAAAGTCACTTCTTTAATCATTTTACTATTTATATCTGTAATGCTTTTTGCAAGTTGTAGAAGTGAAAATCCCGTTGCCGGCAAGAAAATGGCTTTAGAAGCGAATGGAATGGACATCGTATATGTCTTTACAGATGAACAATTCTGGTTAGAGGGATTGGACGGCTTAAAATTAAATTACAAATATGACAAGGAGCAAAATAGAATTATCTACACTGACATTGATGGCTCAGAACAGACTATTGAAATGAACATATTAAAAGAAGTGAAATAACTATTTTAAGGAGATTAGAAAATGGCATTTTATTCAAGATACATGGATGAACCTCATAGAGCAAGCGAAAATGGTTCATCAAACTATTATATTGTTCCTACTCAATGTCCGACTTGTAAATTTTGCGAAGAAATGGAAAGTAACTGGCCCATTAGATGTAAGGCCCCCTATAGCTCTGAAATGCCTTCAAGAAGAGCTTTCAAAGAAGGAAATCGTCAGTATGATGTATGCAAATTTTTTAAGGAAAAAGAATCTTTAAAAGCAGAATCTTTTGTAACTTCATCATTCTCTAGTAGCACCTCATCTCGTAGTTCATTTGAGTCGTACGAAGAAGAAACTCCACAACAAAAACGAGAACGCAGGGAACGCGAACGTGAAGAAAGAGAACGACAGCGAGAGGAAGAAGAACGGCTCGAAGAACTTGCTCGACAGGAAGAAGCTCGTCGTGCTGAAGAAGAAAGAATGACTTGTCCCTATTGCGGAAACAAAGTAAAAGAAGGTTTTTATATCAATTTTCACGGCAGCAACTTCCATTTTGAATGTAAGGAAAAATTTGAAAAAACTTCTGAAGGAAAAAATTGGATTGAAAAAAACTTGCAGAAGAAAAAAAAATTAGAATTACAGATTCAGAGAGAGCGCAAAATAGAAGAACAGGAACTTGAAAAAGATAAAAAATGGATTTTAACAACTAAAGCCGGAAAAGAACATGCTGCAAAAATCCGTGATATATCAGATGAAAAACAGAAATGGGAATCTATACGCAAGGCTCGTTTAGAGTATAAAAAGTACAAGGAAGAAGTTGAGGATTGGGGCGATGAAACTGAGTTAGGAAAAAAAGCTCTTTCTGAATGTAAAGAAACTGACGAAGACCTCAGATTCCAATTTTTAGACAGAGCCTATAAAGCCGCCTTAGAAACTGAGAAAGAAGAAAAGGAAAAACTAAAAAGACGGAAAGATAAATACTCGTCTGACTTAGAAAAATTAAAATCTCGTATAGGAGACTTAACACTTTTCGAAAAAGACGGAAGTCGTGTAAATGAATTTCTAGAAACACTTGAAAATAATTTCAATGATTCTAATGAAACTAAATTACAAAAAATCCTAAATCTTGATTTTCAGGATTCGCCTGAACCGAAGAAGGCATTGATTATCGCAGGAATCATAATGATTATTTCTGTTTCACTTTCTCCAATCGGAATTATTCTTTTAATTATTGGACTTTCAAAGAAGAAAAAAGCTTTAAAAGCAATGGAAAAAGCTGCTAAGTATAATTTTGATTTATTTAAGGAGATTATGTATGAGAATCTTCCAAGAGAGTCAGAAAAAGAAGATTCTGAAACTCCAGCAACAGATAAAGCCATAGAATATTGCTCGAACTTCATAAAAAGAGAACTTGATTCTGAAACAACGGAAAAAATTATTCTTGGAAAGAGCAATGAATCAGAAATCAAAAAAGTAAAAGATTCTTTCAAATTACAAAATGATGAAAATATTGTTTTTGGCTATGACGATACTTCGAAAAAATCTTTCAAGTCTGGTTTCGTGCTTACTGATAAGAAATTGTATTTTACGGATGGAAACAGTTTTTCTAAGAATACTTCCATTCCTGTAAACGAAATAAAAACATTCGGGTACAAGAAAAGATTGAGCGTACCTAATATTTGTTTTAATGATACTTTTATCAGCATAACTTCCCCAATTGGAAAGGATTCAGAAAAACTTAGCGAAATGCTGAGCAAAGCTGTGATGATTTTGCAGAAAAAAAATCAGGAAGGAATCTAGTGTCAGTAACCGAAGAAGATATTCTATCCTTTGATGTATATGGCTTAATCAAACAAGTCAAAGCAATCAAAGACAAAAACGATGCTGTGCTTGATGCGACTGGCGGACGGTTCAACATTTTTCAGATTATCGGGGTGAAACAGCACGAAACGATACATTCAAAAATAATCGCATCTTTTCTAAATCCAAAAGGAACGCACGGAATGGAAGAACGCTTTTTGGGACTGTTCTTAGAAGAATGTTTTTCATCGGAAGAATTGTGCAAATTCAATTTTGAATGCAAAAATGCAGTTGTAAAAACAGAAAGCTATGCTCCGATCGAAGGAACGCAAGGCAGAATCGACATTCTAATCACTTCAGGTGCAAAGCGTATTGTTATTGAAAATAAATTACTTGCAGGCGACCAAAAAGAACAATTGAAACGATATGCTCATTGGTCACAGAAAAACTCGGCAGATTTCAAAATCCTTTATCTTACGAAAGACGGACACGAGGCGAGCGAACAGAGTAGCGATGGAATCGAGTATAAAACAATTTCCTACAAAGAAGAAATTTTGAATTGGCTCGAAAAATGTTGTTCTGAAAGTTCAAAATTTCCGCTTGTTCGGGAAACGCTGTTTCAGTATGCAAATCTTATTAGAAATTATACGGGGGAAAGTATGGGCGCAAAAGCTACACATGAAATAATCAACACTATTGCAAATGAAGAAAATATCAAAACTGCAAGGTTGATCGTGCAGAATTACCAAAAAGCTAAAATCCAAATTGCACATGAACTTTTATATGAATTTGGCGAAATTGAAAGAATCCTGAGAAAAGTTTTTGGGCTTGGCTACAAAAGAAGCGAAAAAGGAAAAATCGGAAGCAAGGATTTTTTAGTTCGCTATGATATTGATGGAATGGAAGATGTAAGAATTGCTATTCTTTTTGGAGACACAGCCACAGAAAAAGAGGAGCTAAAACGCTTAAAAATCAATCTGGAATTTAAAGGTGGAAAAAATTCTCCCGAAGAAGAAAAGTCCGTCACAATAGAAAAATACCGTACTTTGATTGCCGACATTCCACACCAAGTAAATCCAACAGAATATTCAGCTTGGAGAATGCAACTTGAGCCGTGGGAAACTTGTAAAGCAGAAATTCTGAACTGTTTTGAGCAAATGCTGAATTGTCTAAAAATTTGTCTTGAAAAATAAATATAATTGCCGTACAATGTAATTACAAACAACTGCAAGGAGGTGTTGTATGGCAAATACTTTGGTTCAAATCAGGGTTGATGATAAACTAAAAGACGATGTAAGCGCTATTTATGACCAGTTAGGACTTGATTTGTCAACGGCAGTTCGTATTTTCTTTAAGAGAACGGTCGCTGAACAGGGCATTCCTTTTACAATGAAACTTAATTACGATAGCAAGCGAAGCTATGCAAAAAAGCGAATACCGCAAGATGTCATGCTTGCAATGAAGGCAATGTCTGACAGTGCAGAAGAAAACGGAGTGTCTGAATTAACTCTTGATGAAATCAATGCAGAAATCCAGTCTGCCCGCAAAGGAAAATAGAATGTCGTTTTATGCAGTTATTGACACAAATGTACTTGTTTCTGCATTTTTGAAATCAACTTCAGTTCCTCACATTGTAGTAGACTATGTTTTTGCAGGAGATATAGCTCCACTTTATAATGAAGAAATTCTTGCTGAATACAAAGATGTGTTGAACCGACCTAAATTTCATTTTCCTAAAGAAGCTGTAGAACTTACTGTTAACAAAATAAAGGAAATAGGAATTCATTTTGATTCGATTGCAGTAAATGAAAATCTTCCTGACCCAAAGGATGTAGTTTTTTATGCCGTAACGATGAACGCAAGAAATGAAAAAGATGCCTATCTTGTTACAGGAAATATCAAGCATTTTCCCGAGAAGCCGTTTGTTGTAACACCTCGACAGATGTTGGATATTGTAGAAGGCATTGAAAATAACGCCTAACAAGAAGTTCAAAGCCGACAAACCGGTCAAGCCGGTTTGCGGTTTAACTCATTGTTATGTGGACGCCCGCACTGGGGCGCTTTTGGAGTAAAAAAATGAAATTAATATCAAATACAAACAAACCTAATAATAGAATGTATAAATTAATTTCTGAAGAAGGAAAAAATACTCAAATCTATATAGCGTCAGCATTTTTTTCGGAAGATGATTTAGCTTTAAAAATGGTTCAAAATAATTGTACCATTATGTTAATAGTTCGTCTTGACTATGGAACTAGTGCTGAAGCATTAGAAAAAATCTATGAAAATCCAAACATTGATATAAGATTTTTTACAGGTAATAGTTTTCATCCAAAATTTTATATTTTTGGAAACAGAGTTGCTTTTTTAGGTTCTTCAAATTTTACGCACAAGGGGTTAACAACTAATAATGAAATAAATGTAAAATTTGATTCGGAAGAACCTGTTTTTGATGAATTAAAAAGCGTGTTTTGGGATTACTGGGAAGAAGCAGAAGTTTTAACAAAAGATAAGTTAGAAAAATTTAAAAAAATTATAAATGATTGTAAAAATCCAGAACCTTTTAGATCCATTATGAGCAGTATCGGTAAATTTGAATTTAATAATGTTGGTCGCGAAAAAGAAAAAGGAAACTCTAAAGAAAAATATATTTCAAATTTTAGAAAAGCTTATCAGCTTTACATAAGTCGATTTAATCAACTCAAAACAATTTATGAAGAAACTAAAGTTAGAAGATATCCTGAAGTTCCATTACGAATTGAAGTTGATAGATTCTTGTGGTGGATTAGAGAAGAATATGCTAAAGGAGAAAGCTATAATGGTGTTCCAGAAAAAACAATTGATGAAATAAGCTCTTCTTTACACAATTATATAAAGGAATTCGAAACAATTGAAAATAAGTATTTGGATTCTTCAGCTTCAACAAGATTTAATATTGTATCTCAAGGATTTGCAAATAAACAAAAAATTGAAAAAATGGATTTTGAAGAATTGTTTGAAGTTTTAGATAATATATATGCTTTTCATGATACGTTAAGATTTTACCCCGGTGGTCATGAAACATTAAAAGAAAGTTTTAAAAATAATAATACCGTTAATTCGATAAGGAAAACTCTTACATATCTACTCTTCGGTCAGGGAGAATACGAGGAAAGAATTTTTAATTGTGTTTCAAATTCTGAATATAAATTAGATGGATTTGGCGAACATTGTGTAAAAGAATTATACGGTCTTGTAAATCCAAATGATATTCCTATTTGTAACGGGCGTACCTTAAAGAGTATGGAATGGTTAGGGTTTGGAAAATTATAAAAAACACATAACAAAGCTTCAAAGCCGACAAACCGGTCGAGCCGGTTTGCGGTTTAAGCAATTGTTATAACGACATGCCTAGTGGATGTGTAAAAGGAGGAAAAATGGGGACTATTTTACGAGCTTTGGGAAGTGCCGAAGAAACCAGTATTTATAATATTGAAAAAGAATATTCTGAATTTTTGATTGAAAACGAAAAAGTTATAAAAGTTTATAAGACAATTCGTGATAAAATATTATTTACAGATCGAAGAATAATATTTGAAAATGTTCAAGGAATAGGTTTGAAAGTATCACTTTATTCGTTGCCATACAAAAATATTTCATCTTTTTATAAAGAGAGTGCTGGTCTGCTTGATTTGAATGCAGAATTAGTGATTTTTGTAAAAGGAGAAGTAAATCCTCATCGTTTTACATTCGATCCAAATGCAAATATTAATGAAGCATATATGCTAATTTCAAAATATATCTTACTGGATGAATCATATGATAGATATTTAGAAAAAGAAAGACTTCAAAAGGAAAAAGAGGTACATGAAAAAGAAGAAAAAGAACGTCTTGAAGATGAACAAAAGAAAGAAGAATCAAAGAAAAGAATAATTGATGCAGTTGGGAAAGTTGAGAATCTAGAACAACTATTAAGCGATCCAAAAATAAAAGAGGAAGCGGAAATATTAAAAAGAATGTATGGTACTTCGGCCTATGAGAATTATCTAAAAAACAAGGCAAAAGAACTTGGATTTTCTAATTAGTATTATTCGTTATAACATGGTTTTCAAAGCCGATAAAAACTTTGTCACAAAAGTTGCTTTTCGTGCCTTTGCGGCACCGCAACTTTTGCGCCAATTTTGCGCGATGCGCAAAACCGTTTTTACGGTTTAAAACGCTAGTTATGCTCACGCCCGCACTGGGGCGGTAGTTTTATAGAAAAATAAAATTCGAGTTTAACATTTTTATCCGTATCCGAAAAAGGAAGGAAAAATTGGAAAACTCATACAAAAATTTTATTTCATTAGGTTATTTTTGCGAAGTTGCAGGAGAATTGGAAAAATATGGATTAAGAAATGCATCTTCTCCTTTTGATTGGATGATTTCGGATTTCGAAGGTGTAATTAGTTGCATCAAAAATGAATTTGAAGACTTTCTAAATCCTACTTATCTTTCGCAAAACTGTAATGATAGGAGTCATTATAAAAACACCAAATATAACTTTTATTTTTTTCATGACTTTGATAAATATAAACCATTACAAAAGCAACTCAAAAAAGTTACTGAAAAATATAAAAGACGTTCTGAACGATTCCTAAAAAACATAAAATCTGAAACATTATTTGTTCGATATATTTCGGATGAAATAAAAAATGAAAATGGAAAATCCATTGAATTGTTATGGATAGAAGAAAATTACAACTATATTCAAGATGTAATAAAAAGTTATAATCAAAATAATGAAATCATGTTTATAGGTAATGGTGGAATTACATCTGATAAAATAAAGATATTTAATATTTCTCCAGACGAGAATGATAGAGTTGCAAGAAAATGGATTTCAAAAAATCCATACTTAAATGATTTCTTCTCAAATTACGATTTTCCTCAAAAAGAAAAGAATTTATTACGTTATCAAAGAAAGCTTCGAAAAAGAAATAACTTAATTGTGCGTGCAAATAGAAAAATATGTAGAATTCTAAAAAAATTCTTTTTTAAGGAATATACTTATTCCGAACAATACGATATAAAAGATAAATAAAGAATATATCTTCTTGACAGATATATCTGTACAACATAT
>Ga0310695_10004793_pt1 | contig 24451 bp, 18 predicted proteins | sample RumenRJG_04DNA_FD_203882 | JGI IMG/M metagenome (GOLD analysis project Ga0310695, IMG submission 203882) | Bovine rumen microbial communities from Lethbridge, Alberta, Canada - RJG_04 (v2) (version 2) | ecosystem: Host-associated > Mammals > Digestive system > Stomach > Rumen | place: Canada...
GTGCCCTTCCGCACCCATGCCTGGCCCTCGGGCCCCATCGCTTCCTATTGGCGCGAGCACTACCTCAAGCCGCGAGAAGCGTTCATCGACAACTACCTGAAATAATCATGCCTCCGATAATGAAATCGCTAACCATGAATGACAAAATTCGCACAGGAAACGGGCTGTTTGCAAACACCCCACAGGGCGCTTGAAAACGCCGCACGCGGGGATGCCCAACGCCGCACGCGGGGATTGCAATCGCCGCACGCGGAAATGCCCAACGCCGCACGCGGCGTTTGCAAGCCCTCCTGCATAAATTATATAATCCCAAAAGACAGATAATTACATTCTCCGAAAAATAACTAAAACATAGCAACATGAAACAGTTATCCCTCTTCACCCTGATGTTGGCACTGGCCATGAATGCCACAAGTGCCGTGCAGACCATACGCATTACGAATCTGCAGCAGGGCAAACGCTTCGATGGCATCGGAGCCGTCAACGGCGGCGGCGCCACGTCGGTGCTGCTGAAGGACTATCCCGAGCCGCAGCGCTCACAAATCATGGACATGGTCTATAAACCCATGTTCGGGGCCAGCGTCAGTGCTATCCTCGTGGAGGTGCCGGGCGACGGCAACAGCACACAGGGCTCCATGCCTTCCCACAGCCACTATCAGGGCGACCACAACTACCTGCGCGGCTATATGTGGTGGGTGATGCAAGAATCCAAACGACGCAACGCGGCACTGTCGCTCGACGCAACCAGTTGGAGCGCACCGGCATGGGTGAGTGATTTCTGGTCGGAAAACATGGTGGGCTATTACATCGATTGGCTGAAAGGGTTGCGCGAGGTGCACGGTCTGGAGCTCGATGCCTTGGGCTGTCACAACGAGAAAGGCTGGAACGCCGAATTCGCAAAGAACTTGCGCCGAGCCATGAACGAGCAGGGCTTCAAGGATGTCAAGCTGCACGGCTTCGGCAACTGGGGCAATCAGAAGATGGACTTCCTGAAGCGAATGCAGGAAGACCAGGAGCTGTGCGATGCCCTCGATGCTGTCTGTGCCCACACCTTCAGCGAGATACAACTCACGCCTGAGCAGCGAAAGGCAGCAGAGGACATGGGAAAACCCATCTGGAACAGCGAGGACCATGTCTATCTGCCGGGCTTCGATTGCCTCATCACCATTGTGAAGTGTTTCAACCAGAACTATATCATCAGCGGCGCAACGAAGGTCATCAACTGGTACGACATCGGCGCCACCTATCCGCTGGAGCCTTACAGCAAAGAGCCGCCGATGCTGCTTGCCCAGGAACCCTGGAGCGGCCACTACCTTGTGCGCGAAGCACTTTGGGGATATGCTCACTATGGTCAGTTCACGCAAGTGGGTTGGCACTATGTCGACGAAGGATGCCTCAACCTGACCGGCGGCGGTTCCATGGTCACCATGCGCGACCCGCAGACGGGCGACTACAGCATCATTGCCGAGACGAAAGGAGCGAAGAAACCGCAAACTATAAAAATAAACATGCCCGACGGACTTTCCACAGGCAGGCTATGTGTATGGTACAGCGATGCCACGCAGCAGTTTGTACGCCTGCAGGACATCATGCCCAAGGGCGGCAGCTTCTCCATCACGCTCAAGCCTGATGCTGTCTATTCCCTCTCTACGACAACGGGACAGCAGAAGGGGGCGTTCCCCGACATTCCCGCCTCCAAGCCCTTCCCTATCCCTTACGAAGACGACTTCGAGCAATACGGGAACCCATCCGAGTGGGGCTACCTGCCGCATTATCTGGCCGACCTCATAGGATGCTACGAACTCACTCCTAACCCTTCTCCCGCGAAAAAGGGGAACTGCATACGGCAGGTGGTCGGTTCCCACACACTCAGCTGGGCTCCCGAATGGCATCACTACACCATCCTCGGCGACGTCAGTTGGCAGGACTACGAGGTCAGTGCCGATGTTTACCTGAATCCGGGCGACGAGGCAGGCGTGATGGGACGCCTCTGCGACGTTGGCTCCGGCTATGGCGTCTGGGCAAAGGGATATTACCTCAAGTTGGACGACAAAGGAAAGGTGACGCTCGTCCTCACTCGCGGAAAGCGCGACCAGAAGGAACTCATTGGCGACAAGGAGCAACAAGCCATCATCCTCGCCCGCAAGGACGTAGAGGTGGGCGGCGAGTACACCCTGGACGAAAGCGAGGTGAGCGGCATCAAGGCCCAGCAGTGGCACAACCTCAGACTTCGTTTCGAGGGCGACCGCATCGCGGGCTACGTGGATGGCGTCGAAGTCGTGAAGGCCACTTCGGACCACTATGGCAAGGGCATGGCCGGCCTCATCGCTCCCCTGCACAAGCACAGCGTCAGCACACCTTACTTCGACAACTTGAAGATTCTGCCCCTCGGTCGCACACAGGCCACGCAAACTGCTGTTCCTGCAATGCAACCCCTCTACGCTGCCGGCTCGCACGCCAATGGTCGCGAAGCATTGCTGCAACGCTTGAGAAGCCTTCGCACCAACGGCATCATGTTCGGCCATCAGGACGATCCCTTCTACGGTCTTGGCTGGAAGTGGGACCGTGGCCGCTCGGATGTGCTCGCTGTTGCAGGCGACTATCCAGCCGTGATGGGCTTCGAGCTTGGCGGCATCGAGGTGGGCGACGCGAAGAGTCTGGACAGCGTTCCCTTTGTCCGCATCCGGGAAGAGTTGCTGGCACATGTGCGTCGCGGCGGCATTGCCACCATCTCCTGGCATCCGCGCAATCCGCTGACAGGCGGCACGGCGTGGGACAACAAGAATGCCAACACAGTTCGAAGCATTCTGCCTGGCGGAGATCAGCACCAGAAGTTCCAAACGTGGATGTTGCGCCTCTCTTGTTTTCTCCGTTCTCTTAAGGATGAACAAGGCCGTCCCGTTCCCTTCATCTTCCGTCCCTGGCACGAGAACAGCGGTGGCTGGTTCTGGTGGGGCAAGGGACTCTGCACGGCTGAAGAATACAAAGCGCTGTGGCGCTGTCTTCAGGACCGCCTGTTGGCCGACGGACTCACGAACATCGTATGGAGCTGGAGTCCCAATTACGGCTTGAAAGCAGACGACCTCGACTCGTATCCCGGCGACGACCGCGTGGACATCATCGGCCTCGACGCCTATCAACAGTCTAAGGACGAGCAGTCTTTCATCCGTACGCTCAACAAGGACCTCGCCACGCTCTGCGAGTTTGCAAAAGGAACTGATCACCTCGTCGCTCTCACGGAATGCGGTTATCAGAACCTGCCCGACCCGACTTGGTGGACGCGCGTGCTGAAACCGCAAATCGAGAAGTTCCCCCTCAGCTACTTCCTCGTCTGGCGCAACGCCGACCATCGTCAGTACTTCGCTCCTGCGCCATCTACAAAGGACGCTCCCGACTTCCGAAAGATGGTCGAGGACAAGAAGATTCTCATGCTGAAAGAGATTGAAGGAAATTGATGACTGATAAATGATACTTGACTGAATTTCCGGAAACATGAAAGGACTGGCTGTGACTCATATCCTCCTTTAGGGGGAATTCAAACGCCGCGTGCGGCGTTGGCAATCCCCGCGTGCGGCGTTTAAATTTCCCTTGAGGGAGTCATCTTATGTGCGCAGCTGCAATACTTCTCCTTTTTCACCTTTTCAATTTTTCACCTTTTCAATTTTATACGATTCCTCCGTCATATTGTCATCCCCAGAACTTCACAAACTTGAAAATTTAACTAATAATGATATGAAAAGATTCATCCTGTTTCTGCTCCCATTGTTGGGAACATTGAATGCCAACGCATGGAGTGGCGATGTAACTGTAGAGACTCCGAGTACTGTGCTTCTCTTGCATGCTCATGAAGGCGGCGACCTTCGCATGGCCTATTATGGCCCGAATATTACCAGCTTGAAGGAATTGCGCAATGCCGGTGCCGACCTCAACTCGTCTGCCTTGCCGGCTTTCGGAACGGTGGACATGGTGCAGCTGCCCGCTCTGCAGGTGCTGCATGCCGACGGCGACCTGAACCTTGAACTGAAAGTAGAGCGTTACGAACTGAAAACGGAGGATGCTGCGAAGACCCACATCTTCACGATGCAGGACAAGTTGCAGCCCGTCACTGTCAGAGTTTTCTACAAGGCATACAACAAGGTGGACATCATTGAGACGTGGACAGAGATTGAGAATGCCGAGAAGAAGCCCGTCACCCTGAAGCGTTTCGACTCGGGCCATCTTGCTCTGCGCCAGGGGGATGTGTGGATAACGCACATGCACGGCAACTGGGCAGCAGAGACGGAACCTACATCGGAGCCTCTAACAGGCGGCGTGAAAATCATCCGTAATACCGACGGAACGCGTAACGCTCATCTCGATGCGCCCGAAGTCATGGTTTCCCTCGACGGAAGGCCGCAGGAGAACAGTGGCCGCGTCATTGGTGCTGCCCTCTGCTGGAGCGGCAACTTCGAACTTCGTTTCAACACCATATCCCACAAGGAGCATCACTTCTATGCCGGCATCGACCCGCAATCCAGCGAATACATCCTTGACCCGAAGCAAACGTTCGAGACGCCGCATCTTGCTCTCACCTTTTCCAACGAAGGCTTGAGTGGTGCCAGCCGTAACTTCCACCGCTGGGCACGCACCGAAGGCATGTTGCACCGCGGGATGAAGACGGGCGACATCCTCCTGAACTCTTGGGAAGGCCTCTACTTCAACATCGACGAGGCGCGCATGATTGCCATGATGGACGACATCAGCCAGTTTGGCGGCGAGCTGTTCGTCATGGACGACGGTTGGTTCGGCAACAAGTATCCGCGAAAGGACGACACCTCCAGCCTGGGAGACTGGGTGGTGGACAAGAACAAACTGCCCGACGGACTCGATGCGCTGACGAAGGCTGCCCGCGAACGCGGCATTAAGTTCGGCATCTGGATAGAGCCGGAGATGGTGAACACGAAAAGCGAACTCTTCGAGCGTCACCCCGAGTGGGCCTTGCAGACAAAGGGGCGCGACCTGAAACTGGGGCGCGGAGGCACGCAACTGGTGCTCGACATGACCAATCCCGAGGTGCAGGACTTCGTATTCAAGATTGTGGACGACCTGCTCACGCAGAACCCCGAGATAGCATACATCAAGTGGGATGCTAATGCCTCCATTCAGAATTACGGTTCGCTCTACTTGCCCAAGAACCGCCAGCAGAACCTCTACATCGATTACCACCTTGGTTTGCTCAAGACCCTCCAGCGCATCAGGGCCAAGTACCCCGACATCGTCATTCAGGATTGCGCATCTGGCGGCGGACGTGCCAATTATGGTTTGCTGCCGTACTTCGACGAGTTCTGGACTTCCGACAACACCGATGCCCTGCAGCGCGTCTTCATCCAGTGGGGCACGTCGCTCTTCTTCCCCGCCAACGCTATGGCCTGCCACATCAATCATTGTCCCTATTGGAACACAGGCGGCAGAGTCATCCCCATCAAGTTCCGCTGCGATGTCGCTATGTCAGGACGGCTCGGCATCGAGTTGCAGCCAAAGGACATGACCGACGAGGAGCGCAAGCAGACGTCCACCTGCATAGCGGACTACAAACAGCTGCGCGAGGTCGTGCAGACAGGCAACCTCTATCGCCTTATCTCGCCTTACGACAAGAAGGGCGTCTCCTCGCTGATGTACACCGACGATACGCGTCGGAAAGCGGTGCTGTTTGTCTATAAGATTGCCAACTACTATGACCAGTCCATTCCTCGCGTCCGTTTGGCAGGGCTCAATCCCGATGCCACATATACCTTGACGGAAAAGAACGTCCGCGTAGGCCAGAAGCCCTGTGCGCTCTCAGGCAAGCGGTTCACCGGTCGCTTCCTAATGGAGGTCGGCCTCGAAATGCCGCTCCGCGAGGAATACGCCAGCCGTGTGTTTTATATTGAAGATTGAACATTGAAGATTGAAAACTGATGACTTACGAATCACGAAAGAAACAGCTGTTCGAACGACACGAAGAGTTACTCTCCCTCAAGAACGAGCCTCAGCCCTGGGGCAATGGTATCTATGAGAAGTATCAGCACCCCATACTGACGGCCGAGCACACGCCTTTAGAGTGGCGCTATGACTTCTGCGAGAAGGACAATCCCTATTTGATGCAGCGCATCATGATGAATGCCGTGTTGAATGCCGGTGCCATCAAACTCGACGGCCGATACCTGCTGGTGTGCCGTGTGGAAGGCGCCGACCGCAAATCGTTCTTCGCCGTAGCAGAGAGTCCCAACGGCATCGACGGCTTCCGCTTTTGGGACGAACCCATCACGATGCCTGAGGACATCATCCCTGCTACCAACATCTACGACATGCGCGTCACACAGCACGAAGACGGCTGGATATACGGCGTGTTCTGTGCCGAGCGTCACGACGACTCGCAGCCCGGCAACCTCAGTGCCGCCACTGCCACTGCCGCCATCGCCCGCACGAAAGACCTCAAGAACTGGGAACGCCTGCCAGACCTCAAAAGCCGCAGCCAGCAGCGCAATGTCGTGCTTCATCCCGAATTCGTGAATGGCAAGTATGCTTTATATACCCGTCCTCAAGACGGATTCATCGACACGGGAAGCGGTGGAGGCATAGGTTGGGCTTTGGTGGACGACATCACTCATGCAGAGGTCAAGGAGGAGATTATCATTAATCCGCGACACTACCACACCATCCAGGAAGTGAAGAACGGCGAAGGACCTGCTCCGCTGAAGACGCCGAAGGGCTGGTTGCATCTGGCTCATGGCGTGCGCGGAACTGCCGACGGACTGCGCTACGTATTATATATGTATATGACGGCCCTCGACGACCCCACACGCGTCATTGCCAAGCCCGGGGGCTGGTTCCTGGTGCCCGAGGGAGAGGAATATGTGGGCGATGTGATGAATGTGGCATTTTCCAACGGCTGGATTCTCGACGACGACGGACGCGTCCTCATCTACTATGCAACTGCCGACACGCGTCTGCATGTGGCAGTCAGTTCGCTCGACCGCCTCATCGACTATTGCTTACATACGCCCGAGGACGGACTGACGACGGGAGCAAGCGTGGAAACCATCAAGCAACTTATCCGCAAGAATCATGGCACACTTAAGTGAAAAAATAGGTTACGGCTTCGGCGACATGTCGTCGTCGATGTTCTGGAAGGTGTTCTCGTATTACCTGCCTTTCTTCTACTCCAACATCTTCGGGCTGAGCCTTGTTGATGCCGGCGTGTTGGTGCTTGTCACTCGCATCTGGGATGCCGTCAGCGACCCCATGATGGGCATCATTGCCGACCGCACGCAGACGCGCTGGGGCAAGTATCGGCCTTACCTGTTGTTTGTAGCGCCATTGTTCAGCATTGCAGGCATCCTGCTCTTCACCACGCCCGACTGGTCGTATGGCGCTAAACTCATCTACGCCTACATTACCTATATCCTGATGATGACAATCTACACGGCCATCAACGTGCCATACGGAGCCATGCTGGGCGTGATGACCGACGACTCGCAGGAAAAGACCGTCTTTTCCTCCTTCCGCATGTTCTTTGCTTATGGCGGCTCATTCATCGCTCTAGCAACATGGGAACCGCTAGTATCGTGGTTCCGCGGAATGGAACAAACCGTTCCACAGGCTTGGCAGCACGCCATGATGGTGGTTGCCGCCGCGTGCTTCGTTCTCTTCCTGCTCACCTTTGCCCTGACACGCGAACGCCTCAAGACCGTCTCTTCGGTCAGCATCGGCAAGGACTTCCGCTCGCTCCTCTCGAACCACCCGTGGTGGCTGCTCATCGGTGCCGCCCTTTGCTTCAACCTCTTCTGCACCGTTCGCGGCGCCACGGTGGCCTATTACTTCGCGGACATTATTGGCTTCGGCCAGTCCTTACGCTGTTCGCTGTTCGGCATTGACCTTTCCTTATTTTTTTATGCCGGTCTGTTCCTTAGCGTAGGCGAGGTGTCGAACATGGTGGGCGTGGCCTGCACGGTTCCCCTTGCAAGGCGTTTCGGAAAGAAGTCGCTGTTCATCGGCGTCAATGCCGTGCTGATGGTGCTCAGCATCTGCTTCTTCTTCATCCCCGTTTCGCCCGTCGGCTTCTGGATTATGCTTCTCTTCCAAGTCCTCATCAGCATGCTCACAGGCGTGATGTCGCCCCTCGTATGGTCGATGTATGCCGATGTCAGCGACTATGCCGAGTTGCGTTACAAGACGGCTTCCACGGGTCTCATCTTCTCTTCAAGTTCGATGGCGCAGAAGTTTGGCGGTGCCATTGGCGGCGCTGCTGTCCTCTGGCTGCTCTCTGCCTGTGGATACATGCCCCGCAGCGAAGAGCAACTGGCGGGTCAAGCACTCATCGCGCAACCCGAGTCGGCGCTCCTTTGCCTCCGATGCCTAATGTCGTTCATCCCCGCTGCCGTAGCTCTGATTGCCATCCTTGCCTGTCACTTCTACCCGCTGACAACGGAACGCATGGCCGAAATAAATCAGCAACTAAAGGAAACGCGACTTTAATTCATTGAGCCTGTGTTGACGACGGGCTGGGCGGAGTCATCGCCGCAAAGCACGACGAGGAGGTTGCTTACCATAGCAGCCTTCTTGTCGGCATCGAGCTCCACGACGCCTTCCTTGGAGAGCTTGTCGAGCGCCATCTTTACCATCGAGACGGCGCCGTCCACAATCTTTTCGCGCGCCGTGATGATGGCCGAAGCTTGCTGGCGACGCAGCATGACTGCAGCAATCTCGGGAGCGTAAGCCAAGTAGTTGATGCGAGCTTCTACCACCTCGATGCCAGCCAGCGCCAAGCGGTCGTCGAGTTTCTGCTCAAGCAACTGGTTGATGTCTTCCGAGCCGGAACGAAGGGTAAGCTCGCCTGCACCGCCATCCTCGTCGTCGTAAGCGTACTGCCCAGCTACTTGGCGCAACGCCGCGTCACTCTGCACCCGCACGAACTTCTCCAGCGCATTCATGATGCTCTTCACGTCAGCACCCGTCGTGCCTTGAGCCGTCGTTGCCATCGTCTGCGTATCGACCTCGAAGAGTGCCTTGTACGTGTCCTTCAGCTTCCACACGAGCACCAGTCCAATCATCACGGGATTGCCCACCTTGTCGTTCACCTTGATGGGTTCGGCATCGAGGTTACGGGCACGCAGCGACAGCTTCTTCGTCCCGTAGAAGGGATTAATCCAGTAGAAGCCCGCCTTTGCAAACGTGCCGGCGTACTTGCCGAACCATGTTATTACGCGCGCCTCGTTGGGCTCCAACTGCATGAGGCCGCACCACATGATGATGTTCACGACAATCATCAACACGCTGCCTCCAAGCAGCCACCCGCCTTGAGCACCACTCGTAGCGTCGAGCTGGATGATGCCCTTCACGACACCTACAATCGACAGCACAAGAACTGCCAGGTTCACAAACAGCATCAGGAAACCATTCACAACAATTCCCTTAAACTCAAATTCCTTTGTTTCCATATCTTTTATTTATTAGTGTTGTTCAATGAAGTCGCGGACGAGGCGGAAGGTAGGTTCGTAGCTGTCGGTCACGACATGCTCCCAGTTGTCGTAGATGGTGTGGTAGTACTGGAAAGCATCGCCCTTCTCGTTCTCGAGGAAGATGCAGGGCACGTGCCGGACGGCGAAGACATAATGGTCGCTGTTTGCTGCGAGGTCGCCGCGATGCAGTGACTTGAAGTGGCGCTTTTCGGCGTTAATCTTCTCGAAGAGCGGGAAGGCCTTCATGCCCTCGTCACTCACCTCGCAATACTCAACGGGATTGTTGTCGCCTATCATGTCGATGTTGAAGAGATATTTAATCTTCTCGAGCGGGAAAGTAGGATGCTCCACAAAATAGGTCGAGCCGCGCAGGTTGGCGTCCTCGCCCGAGAAGGCCAGGAAGTACATGTCGAACTTGGGGCGATGCTTGGCGTAATAGGCGGCAAGCGTGACGATGGTAGCCGAGCCGGACGCATTGTCGTTGGCACCCGCATAGAATATCTTCTTGCCGAGGTTGCCGAGGTGGTCGTAATGGGCTGTAAAGACGTAGCAACTGTCGTGACGCTCTCCCTCTATCTTCGAAATGACGTTGAAGCACTCGTAATCCTTCAGGAACTTGGCATCAACATTGAGCTTGACGCGCTGCACGCCCTCGATGGCCTCCGGCGTCACCCAGACGATAGGCTTATCGACAACACGATGCCCGTAGGCCTTGAAGAACTTTATCGGCGCAGGCCACGTGTAGATGAGACCTGCATTCGTGCATCCGCCAGCCGTTTGCAAGCGGGAGAAAGCCTCGCGATGCTTGTAGGTGAACCAAAACTCGCAAGCCACCAGGCAGTTCTTGTATTCGGGCTTCGCAAGGTCGGCAAACATCTTGTCGGCATCGAAATGGAGTGTATCGACGTGATAGACTGGGAACTCCCCTTTGACGCCCGGACTGTATTCCCTCATTGAGAAGTCCACTCCGGGACGAAGCGTCTTCCCGTCCGCCCACATCTCCATCTTGCCGGCAAAGGTCTGGATGTCGAGCGTAAAGGGTTGCAAGGTCACTTCGTCCACGCCAGCCTTCTTGTATTCCTTTTCGAGGAACTTTCCCGCTTTATTCGCACCGCCCTTCGCATAGCCGCGACCCTGATACTTCGCACTGGCCAGTTCCTTCACGACACGTTTGTAGTGCGCCATGTCCTGCGCACCTGCCTGCACACAAACAGCAAGCATAATTAATAATAGTTTCTTCATAGTATAGTATCTTAATTTCTTATTCTCTTATTTTCTAAATCCCCTTAACCAGATGCTGCCCTTGCTCCAACTTCTTCGTTTTTCCATTAGGAAAGACGACCTCCGCCGTACAGCCTTCAGGTATGAGGGTCGAGATTTCCATCTGTTTCCCTTTCTTCTGGATGCTTACGGTAATTTTGCCGCTGACGCTCTCGATGGTGCAAGAAGCCTCTTTCAGATATCCCAGTTGGGGGCGGATGCGGAAGGTCTTGAACCCGGGCGAAGTCGGCTCGATGCCACATACCTTCTGGCTCAAGATGGTCAAGGGACCGCCACTCCATCCGTGATTGTACGTTCCCCAGCAAGAGTTGACCATCGGTTCGCCCGGCTTGGGCTTTGTTCCTTCGGGCATCCAGTTTTCTGGTAATGTGGTCAGCCCAGGGAAATCCAGCATGGGCTTGTAGCGCTTGCGTATGCGGTCCAATCCTTGGCTGGCAGCATTCATCTGGAACAAGGCTTCCAGCACATATTTCTCCATATATGGACTGGCGTGGTATTCCTTTGTCAGGCATTCGGTCAAAGCTTTGTATTTATCTTCCGATGCCAATCCCGACACGACAGCAAGGGCATTTCCCCGGTCGTCGGTCTCGCCGGTATAGTCGGGCGAACGGTACACGCCATCCTTCCAAAACCGTTTGTCGAAGTTGTCTGCCATCCTTTTCAACATGCCGCCTATCTGAGCCACATCATTCGCTTTATCAAGAATCTTCGCGAGTTCACGTTCACCCTTCAGAGCCAAATAATACCAGCAGTTCTGCAATAGAAGTTGGTCTATGTTCTCACCCCAATCGCCCCAGAACCAGTCGCCCCGACGCAGGATGACAAGACCGTCGGCATCTGTCTGCCAGACATCATGCAGATAACGATGCAGACGAGCATAATGTGTCTTGGCAATTGAGAAATCACCCGCATAGAAGCATTGGGTATAGATGCCGTACCATCCGCAAGTGGCCAGAATCTGTGAGGGCAGTTCCTTGTTCCAGTTTCCAGCTGGAACGGGCGAGTACATGATGCCATCTGCTCGCTGCCAGTTGAATAGTTCGTTCAGTCCCTTGAAGCCCATCTGTGCGCCCTCGGGACTCAGAGCGTAATAAGCCTCGCCCAACTCGTTCACAGCATCGCCCCACCATTGTCCTCGCTCGCGATCGGGACAGTCCATGAAGTTGTCCCTCATCGTGATGTAAAGGGTGCGTTGGGCACGAAGCCACAATTCGTTGAAGAACGGGTCGTTGCAACGGAAGGGTTCCACGAAGTCGCACCCATAACCCGTCTCGCGGAATTTCACCTCTTCCATCTCCACGCCCTTGGGCAGGATGTACCACACCTCGTGACCATTGAACCACCCGAAGTTCTCGTACTCCTGCTCGCCTTTGCGGGTAATGTACTCGCATCTGGGAGTGGCCGAGCCGCCTATCATGTGGACGTCTGTCTGAATCTTGACGAGCAGGCCCTCGTCGGACGACTTGAGCCGCATATAAGGGGTGCATTGGCAGTTGTAGGGCAGACGACAAACCAGGGTGTCGCCACGTTGCTCCGTGCTTACGTATTCCCGGAGCCCAAGGTCTTTCCACATTGGGATAGGTCTCTTCACCAGTTTGCCCAACGCGCAATTCTCTACATCGACGGGCAGCACTTCCTCCAGACCGTATGTGTAGCTGTTTTTGTACCATCCCTGTTCCTCCCTCCGCGCATCAAACCGGATATTGCTCTCGGAGATGCGATAGTTGGGTTTGGGCTCGTCGGTTTCGCCATAAGCACCATAAACGGCTCCTCGCCACGATTTGTCGGAACAAATGTCCACGCCCTCCGCCCGAGCATCGAACAGCAAGCCAGCCGTTCCGCTGTTGACATGACTGAAACCATTCAGCCCGAAGTACCAAGTCAGCACGGCTATCAGGTTCTCGCCAGGCTTCAGATAGGGAGCTATTTCCACCTCGTCATAATAACTGCTGTTTGGAGCCGGGCCGCGTTTCAGTCCGCCCTCGAAGACAACCAGCCGCTCGTTGATATAGAGCCAGTATTTCGAGTCCGTCGCTATCTTTGCCTTTACAGATGCCGGCACTTTCTCGACGTTTGCCTTCTTGCGCCAGAGCATCCAGGTGTTGGGGCGGCTCTGATGATGCTCCAACGTCAGGTACTGTCCTTTCCATTCCTCGGCCTGTCCCAAAGCGGGAATCATGATGATAAATGCCAGTAAAAAATGTCTTAAGCGGGCCATAACCTATTACGTAGTTGATATTCTGCATGCAAAGATACAAAAGAAATAAGAATTACGAATTAAGAATCAAGAATTATTTCGTATCTTTGCATCCAGGAACGGAACAACTAACAATTTATTATTGAATCATGACAGAAAGGAAACTGCGAATGGGCATGATTGGCGGCGGAGGAAACGCCATGATAGGCCCCATCCATCTGCGCGCAGCATTGATGGAGAACGACATCGAACTCGTTTGTGGTTGCTTCAGCCGCAACTACCAGACCTCGCTCTCTACGGGACTGGCTTGGCACGTCCCCTGCGAGCGCATCTATCACGACTATAAGGAGATGCTGGAGAAAGAGGCCGCCCTTCCCAAAGGGGAGCGTATGGACTTCGTGACCATCGTGACGCCCAATAAGGTGCATTACGAGCAAGCCGCTCTAGCGCTCGACCTCGGGTTCGACGTCGTGCTGGACAAACCGATGACCTTCTCGCTGGAAGAGGCCTTGAAGCTGCAAGAAAAGGTGGAGCGGACGGGCCTGACGCTTGCCCTCACCCACACCTATTCGGGCTATCCTGCCATCAAGGAGATGAAAACGCGCATAGCCGAGGGTCAGCTAGGCAAGTTGCGCCGCGTGTATGTGGAATATACACAGGGCTGGCTCTCTCAGCGCATCGAGTTGGAGGGCGGCAACAATGCCGGCTGGCGCACCGACCCCAACCAGTCGGGCAAAGGAGGCTGCATCGGCGACATCGGCACCCATGCCTGGCACCTGTCGGAGTACGTGACGGGCGAGAAGGTTGTGGAGCTTTGTGCCGAACTCAACACGTTCGTCGATGGACGCCTCAACGACGACGATGCGGCGGCTTTCCTGCACTACACGAACGGCGTCAAGGGCGTGCTGCATGCCACTCAGATTGCCGCGGGCGAGGAGAACAGGCTCTCCATTCGTGTTTATGGCGAGAGGGGCGGCCTGGAGTGGCACCAGATGGAACCCAACACGCTGATAGCGCGCTGGGCCGACCGTCCCACGGAACTGATCCGAACGGGCAACGGCTATATGTGCGACCTGGCAAAGTGGAACACACGAACCCCAGGCGGGCATCCCGAGGGCTACATCGAAGCCTTTGCGAACATCTACCGCAACTTCGCGGCGACCGTTCGTGCCAAAGCAAAGGGAGAGACGCCTTCGCCCGAGAGTCTGGACTTCCCGAACGTCTACGACGGCGTTCGCGGCCTGCAGTTCATCGAGACAATGGTAGCATCCAACCAGAGCAAAGAGTGGATAAAATGGATGAGTGAATAAGCTTCATTTCGGCTCCACATGCACCACCACGTGCGTTTCCTCGCCATATTGTTTCCTTAGCAAGTCCTCTATCGCCGTAGCCTTGTCGTGAGCCACAAGGAGCGGGACGTTCCCGTCCATCAGGATGTGCAACTCGATGGCATAGTGGTTGCCTATTTTGCGAGTCCTAAGGTCGTGAGGCTCCTCCACCCCCTCCACCGAGCCGGCCAGCTGCAGAATCTCCTGCTCCACCGCGTCGGGGAGCGACTGTTCTGTCAAGTCGCCGATGCCGCCACGCAGTAGGCTCACCGACACTCTGACGATGAACAGGCCCACCACGATGGACGCCAGGGGGTCGAGCACTGCCCACTTCTCGCCGAAGAAGATGGCTCCGCCGATGCCCAATGCCGTGCCGACGGACGAGAGGGCGTCGCTCCTGTGGTGCCAGGCATTGGCTTCGAGGGCCTGCGACTTCAGTACGACCGACTGCCGGAGCGTGTAGCGGAAGATGCTTTCCTTCAGGGCGATGGACACGAGCGCTGCCCAGAATGCCAGTCGCCCCGGCACTGCCAGCTGCTCTCCCCTCGCCCAGACGAGCACCTTCGCCAGTCCGCCATAGACGATGCCAAGGCCGACGGCGAAGAGCACAAAGCCCACGACGACGCCCGCCAAGGTTTCATACTTGCCGTGACCATAGTCGTGGGTCTTGTCCTGAGGCTTTTCGCTGATGTGGACGAAGAGGAGCACGACGGCATCCGTCACGGCATCAGAGAGCGAATGGACGGCGTCGGCCACCATCGCAGCACTTCCGGCCACGATGCCTGCCACGAACTTGAAGGCCAGCAGCAGCAGGTTCATCGCACCGCCGCAGAGGGTCACCCGGTAAATTCTCGCGCTCCTGTTCATCGCGGATCATGCTTTCTCCGGCACAAAGTTACAGCTTTTTCCTGACATTCGCACGCTTTGGCCGTACATTTTTGATTTTTGGATTTTGATTTTTACGCAATCAGTTGTAACTTTGCACCCCGAAATGCAACAGACCCGCCACATACTTCCACTTCTGCCGGCACTTTTTGCCCTGCTGCTGACCGTTTTTCATGGCGTGCAGAGGGATGAGTCCGTGCCTGCCGGAAACGGCGTCGGCGAGTGGGAGTCCGCGCTGACAGCGGCCAAGCACCATGTGCCGGAGGCCACGCTGACCGATGCCGCCGGGCTCTACCGCATTTGCAGTTCGCGGCCCCAGCGTGTCGTCCCCACCTACGGTGCAGGTTCGCAGAGGATATCAGGCTCGGCTTCTGCCGCTGCCAAAAGGCATAATGTTTCACTCCTTAAACTCTGCTACGACTGCAGATGCCGACGCGAGACGACGCCCTTCTGCACGTCGGCCTCAAGGCACTACTACGTCATTGCCCTGAGGCACATTCTTTGTTGAGGAAGAAGATGTTACATCGTGGCTGCATTGCAGTAGGCAAAAGCAAGGCATCCACAAATCCACCAGGGAAACCTTCATGAGGATTTCACCAAATCCACACGAGGATTTCGCCAAATCCACACGAGGATTTCACCAAATCCACACGAGGATTTCGCCAAACCTTCACGAGGATTTCGCAGACGCATCACGTTTAGTTGGAAAACTAAACACGTTTAACCAGCCAACTAAACACGTTTCATCGGCCAACTAAACACGTTTAATCGGCCAACTAAACACGTTGCGTTTGCAAGCCTCCCCCACACCCTCACTTTTCAACACATTAACATTACAACATCTTAACCTAACAATTATGTCAAGTTTCAAGAATCTGGAGATGGCCTACGCCGTTTCCATACATCCACATATCACAGTCAAGAAGTCGCTTTTCCAGACCAAAGTCATCTACACTCCCACCGAAAGTCCCGTCCGGCCCATCACCCAGGAGTACACGCCAACCGAAGGCAGCCGCCTCCTGAGCCTTCTCGACATGCCGAAGGACAAGCTCCTGGCAGAGCTCAAACAGAAGGGAGCACCCGCCTCGGGCAGCAACGGGCACTATCACCTCGAGGCCTGCCTGAGCGACGATCACCAGTTCTGCGCCCTGCAAATGTTTCGCTATGCCGACTTCTGCTACAATGCCATCGGCGAACCGCGTTTCTACGAGGGCGACGAAGCTAAAACCATCGCACAAATCCTGTAGACATGAGTACACTGACAATGACTATCGTCGCCGTCTTTTGCATCGGCTACTTCCTCATTGCCCTCGAGAGCATCACAAAAATCAACAAGGCCGCCATCGCTCTGCTGATGATGGCCGTGACCTGGACACTCTTCATGCTCGACCCCGCAGGCTATCTGTCCGTCGCCGACGGGCAGGCAGCCGCGGCCGGAGCAAGCGTCATCGAGGGACACTTGGGCAGTACTTCCACCACACTCTTCTTCCTTATGGGAGCCATGACTATCGTGGAACTCGTGGACCAAAACGGTGGCTTCAACTTCGTCCGCACCACAATGCAGACGCACAGTAAGCGCGCACTGCTCTGGCGAATGGCATTCATGACCTTCTTCATCTCGGCCATCCTGGACAACCTCACCACATCCATCGTGATGATCATGGTGTTGAGGAAACTGGTGGCAGAGCAGAAGGACCGCATCGTCTATGCCTCGCTCGTCATCATTGCAGCCAATTCGGGCGGCGCCTTCTCGCCTATCGGCGACGTCACGACCATCATGCTCTGGAACAAAGGAGTCATCACCGCCCTCGGTGTAGTGGCAAGGTTGCTCGTGCCGGCACTGGTTTCGATGATGCTGCCTGCCTATCTGCTCTCGCTCACGCTGAAGGGACGACTCACCTATGAAGCAGATGTGTCGGTCCAGACCAGCGCAAGCGACCTGACAGAAAAGCAGAGGAGAATCATCTTCTTCCTGGGCGTGGGCGGACTCATCTCGGTTCCCTTCTTCAAAGGGCTGACGGGCCTGCCTCCCTTCGTAGGTCTGCTGCTCGTGCTCGGCCTGCTCTGGACGGTGACGGAAGTCTTCTATGCCAACCCCAACATACAGGACGAAGACAGCGCCATGCAGAAGCGCGTGACGGATATGTTGCGACGCATCGACATGTCCACCATCCTGTTCTTCCTCGGAGTTCTGATGTCTGTGGCCTGCCTGCAGACGGTGGGCGTACTCACCACACTGGGCGAGGGATTGAACACTGCCTTCCGCGGCAACTGCTACCTCACGACAGGCATCATCGGTGCACTCTCGTCCATCGTCGACAACGTGCCTCTCGTGGCTGGCTGCATGGGCATGTATCCCGTGGCCGAAGCAGGCGACATGGCCGTCGATGGCAGTTTCTGGCAACTGCTCTCCTACTGCGCCGGCGTGGGTGGTTCAATGCTTATCATCGGCTCGGCAGCAGGAGTGGTCGTCATGGGGCTGGAGAAAATCACCTTCGGCTGGTACATGAAGCACATCTCGTGGCTTGCCCTGGCCGGATACCTCGCCGGAATGCTCTGCTACTGGGTGGAGGGAAACCTCATCTTCTAAACTCACAAAGATGACTTTCACTACAGAGAACTTCCTCTTCCTCGACGCAGTGCTCATCCTGGCAAGCATCGTCATCAGCAAGTGGGGCTACCGTTTCGGCATCCCCACCTTGCTCCTTTTCCTCTTCACCGGCATGCTCTTCGGCACCGACGGGCTTGGACTGGAGTTCAACAGCCACGAGGATGCGCAGCTCATAGGCATGTTGTCGCTCTCCGTCATACTCTTCTCCGGCGGCATGGACACGAAAAGGCGCGACATAGAACCTGTGGTGGGACAGGGGCTGACGCTCTCCACCGTTGGCGTGCTCATCACGACGGCCGTCACCGGACTGCTCATCTACTATCTCTCCAAGTGGACCGACCTCGACATCGGCCTGTCTCTGGCCTTTCCACACGCCCTTCCGGGCTAAAGTGTTCCTCTCGTGGGTAGGTCTTCGAGGCGCCGTGCCCATCATCTTTGCCACATATCCTGTCATAGCAGGCATCGAGGATGCCGACTTCCTTTTCAACGTGGTGTTCGTCATCACGCTCCTCTCGCTCGCCCTGCAAGGCACAACCATCACGACAGCTGCCCGATGGCTCGGTCTGGCCACTGAGGAAGAGAAGGACAGCAACGACTTCGGCATAGAGTTGCCCGACGAACTGGAATCGAAACTGACGGAAGTGACGCTGACAAAAGAGCAGTTGGCAGGCGGAGCACGCTTGCAGGACTTGCAGTTCCCGAAGGGTACATTGGTGATGATGGTGAAGCGCGAGGGCAGTTTCATAGTGCCCAACGGACAGATGGAAATGCGTGCAGGCGACATCCTGCTCACCATCGCGCACCAAAGCGTACAGGAAAAACTGTCCTAAACCACACGTCTAACAAGTCATCCTGCTCCATTCCTTATAAAGAAGCGATGCACTCCTCAGCAAGAGAGAAGTGCATCGCTTCTTTATATTATATAATATGTATATCCCGGGCAAGCATCAGATGCCAAGCTTCTGACGGATGTCCTGCGGGATGGCGTTCTTGTTGATGACGATGTTCATGGTCTTGTAGGCGGCATAGGCCGGGCTGACGTACCAGAAGCCTTTGTAGGGACCGCTTTCGCCCCACGAGTTCTTCATCATGAAGTATTCCTTGCCGAACTGGTCCTTGGCCAGGCCATAGATCTGCATACCGTGGTCGTCGGTCGTTTCCCAATTGTCGTATGCCTCCTGGCGCATCTCCGGAGTGATCTCCTTCTCTGCATTAGCCTTGACGATCTCCACTTTCTCGGAGACCTGCTCGCCTGTCCAACGTGCCTGGTCGCTGCCCACGCCTGCTTTGAACTTGGTGTCGGGCACCATGGCCACGCTCTTGTTCTTGCCCGAGCGACGGCTGAATCCGTCCTCGCTGACGTCGGCTCCCCATGCAAAGGTCCAGCCGTTCTTGACCGACTCGAACATGACGCGCATCAGGTCGTCGAGGGGCAGGTTGTACGAGCTGGCCCAGCGCCAGTTGTCTTCAATCTCGAGGATGAAGGTGCTCCAGTAGGGATGGTGTGTGTAGCTGGTCAGGCTGACGTAGTCGTTGGGGTCGAGCTTGAGGTAGTCCTTGACGAAGCTCTGTGGTGTGTAGCGCACGCCTTTGTACTCGAACTCCTCAGGGCACTTGCCGAAGTAGCCGTCGAGCATGCTCTGCAGGGCGCCTTTCCAAGCCTTGGGATAGATCTTCTTTGCTCCGCTCTTCGAGATGCTCTGCAGGTAGGCAGTCATCGGAGGGAAGAGCTGGCCGAAGTTGAAGAGCGAGTCGCCGTACTCGGTGATGGGATAAGGCATGAGCCCTTCGGGAACGAGGCCATAGTGCTCCATGCAGTAGATGGCGTCCTCGAACGAGCCGCCCTGGCTGAAGCTGGCGTCGCCATGGGTGCGGACGTGCTTGTCGGCGCGGTCAACGTAGGTCTTGCTGATGAGGAACGACTCGCAGAGGTCGAGGTCGTCCTTCAGGGCAGGGTTCTTCTTGATGGCTTCGCTCTCGAGGAATGCCAGCGAAGAATAAGCCCAGCAAGTACCCGAACTGTTCTGGTTCTTGATGCTTGTCACGGGCTGTTCGATGATGGTTGTGAAGATGAGGGAGTCGTTGTCTGCTTTCTTCTCCTTCTTGTCCTTAGCAGTTGCCGGCATGATGAGCAGGGCAGCTGCCGCTAGTGCGATGAGTTTTTTCATTTCCTTTATTTTGAATTTTGAATTTTGAATTTAATACGGTATTCTGTCTTTCCCCAGGAATCGGCAACCGTCCTTCGTGATGAGGATGTCGTCCTCGATGCGAATGCCGCCGAAGTCCTTGTAGGTCTCAAGCAGGTCGAAGTTGAGGAACTCCTTGCAATGGCCTGTCGAGCGCCAGTCGTCGATAAGGGCGGGGATGAAGTAGATGCCAGGCTCGTCGGTCATGACGAAGCCTTCCTGAAGGCGGCGGCCACAACGCAGGCAATTCGTTCCGAACTGCTCGAGATTGGGGCGCACCTCATCGTCGAAGCCGACGTAAATCTGTCCGAGGCCTTCCATATCGTGGACATCCATGCCCATCATGTGACCGAGGCCGTGAGGCATGAACATGGCATGAGCGCCAGCCCGAACGGCTTCGTCCGTATCGCCCTTCATCAAGCCCAGTTCCTTGAGTCGCTCGGTCATGAGTCGGCACACACCAAAGTGCACGTCCCACCATTTCACGCCTGGAGCCGCAAGCGTCAAGGCAAAGTCGTGACACTCGACCACGATGTCGTAAAGCTCCTTTTGGCGTTGGGTGAAGGTGCCGCTGACGGGCATGGTGCGGGTATTGTCGCTGCAGTAGTTCTCGTTCGTCTCGGCCCCGGCATCACAAAGGAAAAGGCGCCCTGCTTCGAGAGGACGGGGACTGGGATAGCCGTGCATTATCTCGCCATGCTGGGTAACGATAGACGGGAAGCTGACCATACAGCCGCGGCTGCTGGCTATACCGCTGATTCGGCCCGCTATCTCCTGTTCCGTAACACCCGGGCGGCACATCTTTTGGGCCGTGGTGTGCATCTCGTAACCGATAGCACAAGCGCGCTCGATTTCTTCTATTTCGCCCTGGCTCTTCACGGCTCTCTGGTCCACTACGGCTTTGATGAGTTCCAGGCTGGCAGCCTCTTTCTGCCCAGAGGGATGGATGCCCGTCATATCCATGAGCTGAATCATGGTGTCGTGGCGGTAAGGCGGCAGGAAATGGATGCGCTGGCCGCTCTGCTTGGCCTTCTTGATGAAGTCCGAGAGGCCCTTCATAGGCAAAGTCTTGGCGATTCCGGTCTCGGCAGCCATATCGGCCACGCTATCCACTGAACCGAACCAAACGATGTCGTCGATATCGATGTCGTCGCCAACAAGGTACTCTTGGTTGTTGTCTACATCGATAACACCAGCCAAGCCCTCGCGATGAAGCCCGAAGAAATAGAGGAACGAGCTGTCCTGGCGGAAGCGATAAACGTTGCTGGGATAGTTGGCCGGCGAGTCGTTATTGCCCATGAGCAAGATGATGCCGGAGCCTATCCTTTGTTTGAGCAGCCTGCGCCGCTCGATATAAACTGATTTGTCGAATAACATAAGCTTTGATTTAAAGGTCGCTTGCTATCATTTTGATGACTTTGAGCGTGGACGAGTCGCGGGCAAAGACTGCATTGAGGCCTTGTTCCTCTTGAGCTGGGTCGCCTACATAATCGTCCCAACGTTGCCAACGAACATGCTTGGGCTGGGCATAGCCGCCCCAAGCCCAGAACAAGCAGCCCTGCAACTTGCCTTCGCTCAATAGGCCAAAGCAGTAGGCATAGTAGCAGTCGCGACCTATTGTGGGCGAGCCTGGCTCGATGAGATAGCCATCGCGAGGATAGCCGAACTCCTCCAGAACCATGGGCTTGTTCAAGTCCTTAACGGCTTCATAGCAACGGTCCATATAGGCTCGCGTCTTCTTTGCTGCAAATGCTACGCTGTCCACGACAGATGTCTCGCCATTCTTCGCCAGGCCATTCGTGAGCGGTCCGCTTGCCGGGCCAAGCCAATGCCAGTTGTAGGGCCAGATGTGGATGCAAACGTAGTCAATCTCAGGGAAGGCATGAACTTGGCGGAACAGTTCTGCATCCTCTTCGCAACCCTCGAGACCTTCGCTTCCTGTCGTGACTAAGTGATTGCTGTCGAGGCTCTTGATGAGTTTCGCCTGTGCCTCAACCCAGTTTGCAAAGCAAGCTTTGGTCACGGAATCGCGAGCAAAGGCACGGGGCTCATTGGCAAGCTCCCAAGCCATAATGGCTGGCGACTCGCTATAAGGCTCGCCCGTAACGGTATTGGTGCGCGAAACGATGTGACGAACATGACGCTCCGCCATTGCCTTTGCACTGTCGTTCTTCACGAATTGGCAATGGTAAGCCTGAGCGATGGTCCAATCCGACCAGTCGGGCACAGGACCGCAACCTGCCCATTCGAGATAAGCGCCGTAGCCTCCGCTCCATTCCCAGGAGTTGTTCAGGAAAAGAACGGCTGTCATTTCGCGCTTCTCGAGCTCTGCAATGAGATAGTCCAAGCCCTCGAGAATGGTGTCGTTATACACGCCTGGTTCGGGCTGAAGGACGGGAAGAACGTGCGATGCTACGGTATCAGGACCTTCGCCACCAACGAGGACACGCACATTGCTGATGCCCACTTCTTGCATCAAGTCGAGCTCCTTGGCAAGGCGTTCTCTGTCGCCACCCTGACCTTCGCTGGCCAGAACTGCTCCATACCAGAAATTCGTGCCGATGAACTTGTACTCTTTATCGCCTCGATAGAACTTGCCGTCCTTTGTCGTGACAAAAACCTTGCTGCTCTCGGACTCGCCTTGACAAGCAACGAGACCTAACAAACAGCTAATGGCTAGGAGATAAGCAATGTGGCTCTTCATTTTGAATTTTGTATTAAAGAATTATGAATTTTAGATGATGATCTTGCTCTTGTGGTAGTTGTCGCGGAAAGCTGTTGGCGAGCAACCTTTCTTTTTCTTGAAGATGCGATTGAAGTTGCTGATGTTGTTAAAGCCACAACTGTAGCAGATCTCGGCCACGCTGGTGTGGGTATCGACAAGCAAGCGAGCGGCATAACCGAGACGGATGTCGATGATGTAGTCGCTGACAGTCTTGCCCGTTCTGGTGCGGAAAAAGCGCGAGAAAGCGGCGGGAGTCATGCCTGCAATATCTGCCAAAGTCTTCAAGCGAATCTCTTTCTTGAAGTTCTGGTCGATGTGCTCTTCCACGGCACGAACGCGACGGCTTTCGGGCTGGTTCTTCACGTTGGCAAACGACCTGCTGGCCAGCAGATGATAGTTATCCTGAAGTGAGAGCTCGTAGAGGATCTCGAGCAGCGACAGCATCCGGTAGAAGCCAGGTTGAGCCGATGTGATGGCGGTAATCTTGCCGTAAAGTTCCATGATTGCCGGGAGCTCGAAGGCGACGCCTCGCTTGGCATTTTCGAAGAGGGCGCGAAGGCTGCTCAACTGGTTCTTCTGCAAGAACTGCTCGCCAAGCAAATCGGGCGGGAACTGAATGGTAATCTCGTGGATGGAATGGCTCTGGCAGTCGTACTGGTCCCACATATGCTCCAGTCCGCTTCCCACAAGCACGAGGTCGTACTTGCCAAGCACTTCGATACTGTCACCCACGATGCGGCGAGCCCCATCGCAATGTTCTACGAAGTTCAACTCCATCTCATCGTGTTTGTGAAGAGGATAGGTGAACGAGTCTTTGTCGCGGTCAACCATCAGGAAGCAATCCTTCTCGCCCAATGGCGTGACCTCTGTGATTACTTTGTCAGTCATAGTTTTTGTTTGGCTTTAAGATAAAAAAAGTTTCGGCTTTGGTAAAAAAAGTTTCGGTTTTTATAGTCTATTTCTCTTCTTTTTCTTCTTTTTCGCCGCAAATATACACTTTTTTAATCAAAATATAGCATACATTGGGCAAAAAATTACATAATCAATATATATATGCTCAAATTCGGAAAGTTTATGCAACCAAGCCAAACCGGCACATTCGGTCAGTCTGCTGATAGAAAAATCTTTACAGAAAAAGCGAATCTCGAACAGCGAATCGACGGACTCGACGAGGCGTGTTTTCAAACGTCGCGTGCGGCGTTTGCAATTTCTGCAGGCGGCGATGACTTTTTCCGCGTGCCAAGTTGTCCGACTCAACACGTCGAAATTCGCTTCCAACCACGTCAAGTTTAACAATCAGGCACGCCGTTCTAACACTTTCTTAACGTCACAACAAAAACCGCACATCTGCAACTGATTGATTATCAATGGCGATTCGATTTAAGCCCGTTTTTCGCGTTTAGGGCAGGAAAGTGCCACAGAAACAAAAAAACGACGCCAGAAAGCGTCGCCTAGAGAAATATCTTTACAAATTCGCCTGCATAACACCGCTTGCAGGACGACCTTCGAGAAGTTCCTTTCGCATGTAATCCATGTAAGGAGCAACGTGTTGGAAGAAGATTTGATAGCCTACACAGAGATAGTTGAGACCAGGCTCGCCATCGGCCGTCTTTTGGAAACGCAGTCGCGGACATTCTCCATGGCAAGCCTTGAGCCATTGGCATTGGCGACATTGCCTTGGGAGCGCCTCTTTTTTCATGCGACTGAAGCGGTTTTGCTTGGTGCCATATAGCATTTGCGGCAAGCCATGAGTGCGGAT
>Ga0310695_10004794_pt1 | contig 24447 bp, 22 predicted proteins | sample RumenRJG_04DNA_FD_203882 | JGI IMG/M metagenome (GOLD analysis project Ga0310695, IMG submission 203882) | Bovine rumen microbial communities from Lethbridge, Alberta, Canada - RJG_04 (v2) (version 2) | ecosystem: Host-associated > Mammals > Digestive system > Stomach > Rumen | place: Canada...
TTGAGTCTTGCCGGATCGAAAGACAGACCTTCGACGTAGTCTGACAGACTGCGGTTAAAATCAGAGAGAAGATCGTCTATTTCCGACAGCTGCCCGTAAATGGAGTCCAGGTTCTCATCGATTCCGGCGACCTGAGAGAGATCCCTGCAGGCCCGTCCGATCATTTCCGCGGCCCCGCCCTCGGCGGTCAGCCGGTACGCCTCCGAAGCCGATTCGCTGATCTTGCGGAAACTTCCCAGTATCCTCTGCTCCCGCTCCAGTTCTTCCTCCTCTCCTTCCCTGAGGGCAGCCGCTTCGATCTCGTCGGCCTCGTAGGTGAGAAGGTCCATCTCCCGCAGACGGGCAGATTCATCCATATCGTCCTTTTTCCATTCATCGGAAAGGGTTTTCCATCTCCGGTAACTTTCGGCAGCCTGTGATAAAAGCGGGGTGATCTCATCCCCGCCGTACTCATCCAGCGTCTTTCTCTGGGCTTCTCTGCGCAGAAGCCGCTGATTTTCCCGCTGCCCGTATATATCGATCAGAAGCTCTCCCGCCTCCCTGAGCTGCTTTAAAGTCACAGTCTCTCCGCAGATCGAGCAGATGCTGCGGTTGGGGAGGATCTTTCTCTTGATCAGAATGATGCCGTCCTCTTCAGGTTCAAGGCCGAGTTCTTCTATCTTTTTCAGTTGGCCCGCGTTGTCCGCCCGGAAAGTCAGCTCAATCAGAGCATATTCTGATCCGGTTCTGATAATGCTCTTGTCGGCGCGGGCACCGAGTCCGAGATTGATCGATCCGATGATGATCGATTTTCCTGCACCGGTCTCTCCGGTCAGGATGTTCAGGCCATCGGTAAACATGACCTCTTCTTCTTCGATAAGAGCCAGATTTTTCACATGAAGGCTCAGCAGCATATTTCCCTCCCTAAGAAAATAGAAAGTCCGGACTCTCCCGCCCCCTCGCGGCATTTTCTATAATACCGGAAGAATACTCCCGGGAAGGCAGGATCCGTTTATGTAAAACCGTTCGAAATGTTCCGGCAAAATCTTCGACTGCCCTATGCTGGTTTCTTTAGCCCCCCCCCCACAAATCGGTACGGAGCCTGACGCGGGCTTCTTCAGCCGCCCGCAGGCCGGTCTGAAGCCTAACGTTTTCTTCTTCAGCCGCCCCACAAATCGGTACGCAGCCTGACGCGGGCTTCTTCAGCCGCCTCGTTGGTCTTCAGGACAGCCATGATCGTATCGTCACCGGCAATGCATCCTACAATGCCTGCCACAGACATGCTGTCGATGGCAGCGGCAGCTGCCATAGCCATCCCGGCCTCGGTCTTGATCACGAGGATATTCTGGGCGCTGTCGATGCTCCTCACGGAGTCCCTCAGGACGCGCAGCAGCCTGTTCTGTTCCAGATTCCCCTGAGGCATAGGTACCGCATAAATATTTTTGCCGTCAGATGTCTGTCTTTTCAGGAGCCGGAGTTTGCGGATATCCCGGGAGACAGTCGCCTGGGTCACTTCAAATCCCCTTTTCCGCAGTTCTCCCTGCAGTTCCTCCTGTGTAAATATTTCGTTGTTCTGTACGATCTCTATGATCGCCTCACGCCTTTTATTTTTCATAATTCAATCCCATGGCTGTGTGCCGCAACTGTGTATTGGTCTTAAATGGAATAGAATTTCCTGTGCAGTGTCTGCAGAAAGCTCTGCTTTCTGATCCGGATCAGACGCGTGGTTCCCACTGAGCTGGAAATATTGATCCTGTCCCCGCTCTTGAGGGAAACCCCTGATCCCCCGTCAAAAAAGCACTCGGCCGACAATTCCTTCCCGTTGCGCGGAGGAAGCATTTCAATCACAATTTTATCACTGGACGAGAGAATAATACTCCTGTTGTTCAGTGTGTGCGGACTGATCGGAGTCATGAGAATCAGTCTGGCTTTGGGCTCCACGATGGGGCCGCCGGCAGACATATTGTAAGCCGTGGAACCTGTCGCTGTCGAGATGATCACGCCGTCCGCATTGTAACGGTTGAGGAACTGTCCGTCCACGTAGACGTTGAACTGAAGAATCTGGAGCCCCGAACCGCGTGTGACAACGATATCATTGAGAGCATGTCCATAGGTTTCCGGATACATATAGAGATCGGGACCGCTCACGCTGCCGTCCAGCATCATCCTGCTCTCGATCTCATAGCTTCCTTCCAGAACACACAGAAGGGCCTCTTTCCAGCTGTTACTGTCGATTTCGGCAAGATAGCCCAGATTTCCCAGGTTGATCCCCAGAATAGGAGTTCCTGTTCCCGCACAGATATGGGCCGCTTCGAGGACCGTCCCGTCTCCGCCCAGAACAAGCAGGCAGTCCGCGCTGATCCTGAGCTGCTCCCGGACTCCTCTTCTCTCTTCTTCCGTATAGAGGACCTGGCAGATTTTTCCGCGCTCCTGGAGAAAAGCACTGACTTTTTCAGAAAACTGATGGTCTTTGTCCTTTGCCCTGTTGGCAAGGATAAAAAAACGTTCAATACTCATAGTTGTGATTATGATCTCCGTTCACAGACTCAATTGTAAGAAGCCGCGAGCTGTTATGCGCGTACCGCGTTCTCACAGCGTCTCATGGGATCTGCGGACAATCTCCCGGATCTCTTCCCTTGTTTCATCCCGTATTTTATCCCGGTCCGGAATGGTTTCCTGCCGGTCTTTTGCGGAAGGATGTTCCTGGTCCCTGTCCCCGCCGGCATCCTCGTGGTTCCGGCGCAGATACATCAGGTATTCGATATTGCCCTCCGGTCCCCGGATCGGCGACCAGGTGAGTCCCTCCACTGAAAAACCTGTGTCCCGTGCAATGCCCAGGCAGGTCTCGATGACTTCTTCATGCACCCTGGGGTCTCTCACGACTCCCTTTTTCCCCACCTTTTCCCTGCCGGCCTCAAACTGGGGTTTGATCAGACACACCATTTCCCCGCCTTCGGGCAGAATGGCCGCGGCGGGAGGCAGGATGCGGGACAGCGATATAAAAGAGACATCCACACTGGCGAAATCAGGCATTGCCTGAGGATCCAGATCCGCAGCAGTGACATAGCGGAAATTGGTCTTCTCCATACATACCACTCTGGGGTCTTCCCTCAGTTTCCAGTCCAGCTGGCCGTATCCGACGTCTATGGCATAGACTTTGGCCGCCCCGTTCTGCAGCATGCAGTCCGTGAACCCTCCTGTCGAGGCACCGATATCCATACAGACTCTGCCCCTGAGGTCGATCGGGAAGCACTCCATGGCCTTCTCAAGCTTAAGTCCCCCGCGGCTGACATATTTCAGGCCCTGTCCGCGGACTTCTATCACGGCCTCGTCCGGAAAGGACGAGCCCGCTTTGTCTTCTTTCTGATTGTTTACATAGACGATCCCGGCCATAATAATGGCCTTTGCCTTCTCTCTGGAGGGGGCCAGCCCCCGCTCTGTCAACAGGACATCAAGCCTTTTCTTCATATCTTCAGCTCCACGGATGTCTGACCGTCTCACAAGGGGCTGCGTCAGCACGTCCTTTCACTTCCGGGCAGCATGCCCGCCTTTTTTCATTGGGGTTTCCGTCCCGGTTACGCTCTTATTTTCTCCTGGATACCAGCCGCAAAATCAGTTCCCTCAGAAACCCGTCCCTGACTGACAGCTTATCAAACTCCTCAAGTGCCCGGCTGCTCAGTTCCTGTACCCTGCGCGAAGCCTGATCCAGACCGTACAGGGTCACGTAAGTGGTTTTGCCTTCTTCTTCGTCGCTTCCGACAGGCTTTCCGAGTTCGGCGCTGTCGCCGATCACATCCAGGATATCATCCTGGATCTGGAATGCCAGACCCGTGTAGAGGGCAATCTGTTCAAGGCGGCGGATATCTTCTTCGGGGGCGCCGGCAAGAATGGCGCCGATCTCAAATCCGCTGTCGATCAGGCAGGCTGTCTTGTGGCTGTGGATGTACTGCAGCATGTCACCGGTGACTTCTTCCTGCCTGTTTTCCGCTTCCAGGTCTGCGCACTGGCCGCCCACCATTCCGTAAATTCCCGCGTTCTTGGCCAGAATCTTCAGAGATCTGATGACAGCAGCGGTTTCCGCAGGAGTCCGGGCAGCTGAAAAAGCGCAGACAGCCGTTTCATAGGCAAAGTTCAGAAGGGCATCGCCCGCAAGAACGGCCATCCCTTCTCCGAATACGATGTGGGTGGTCTTCCTGCCCCGCCTGTAGTCATCATCATCCATGGCAGGCAGGTCATCGTGTACGAGAGAGTAATTGTGGATCATCTCCAGGGCTGCCATAAAGGGCTCCGCGAGCTCCCGTCTTCCTCCGTACATGTCGCAGATCCTTGCGATCAAAAGAGGCCTGAGGCGCTTTCCTCCAGCCATGGCACTGTACTGCATGGCTTCGGCGACAAGAGAAGCGTACTGCTCCCCCTCAGGCATGTTCCGCGGATCCGGAAGATACTTTTTCAGCACAGACTCACATTCCGCCACAAGAGCATCCATAATTTCTGTAAAAGTTTTTTCATTCTCCATGATCTATCCCCCCGGATCTGTTTATGATTCATTCAACCGGATCTGTAACCGGATCTGTATGTGTGCAGCAGCTGTCACATGCGGTCTTCTCCCGATATTCCGCCCTCTCCGCGAAGTATGCGGACTTTTTTCTCAACCCGGTCGATCCTGTCATTGCAGTATCTCACCAGACGGATCCCCTTCTCATAGCAGGCAAAAGACTCCTCCAGGGATATTCCGTCTGTTTCCATCCGCTTAATGAGCAGTTCGAGCTGGGCAAAAGCTTCCTCCACAGAGAGCTCAGGATCAATCCCGAAATCATCTGATCCCTGCTCAAAATCATGCAGCTGAACATTGGATCCCCGCTCAGGATCATCCGCCGGGCCGCCCGCTCCCTGTTCAGGATTATATACCTGATCGCCGGTTCCGGTAACAGTCTCCCCGGAAAAGTCTTCTTCAGAGAATGCTTTGCGGCTCAGATCCAGGCTCTGCTCTGCATCAGCCCCGTCAATATCCCCGAATCCTTCTCTTCCGGCAAGAGGGCTGTTATATCTGTTCTCAGAATCCTTCATTTCTTTCCTCCATCAATCCGGAATCACTTGGCGGGCCTGCGCTTCGATCAGACCGTCCCTTAACCGCACGCGAAGGGAATCTCCCTCCCTGACATCCGTCACCGAGCGCACTGCCTTTCCGTCCCGGTCTGACACAAACCCGTAACCACCCGAAAGTCTTGCCAGGGGAGACAGATGGGCCAGGGATCCCGCCGACAGTTCCAGCCTGTGGCGGCTCTGTGCCATGGCATTGTCCATGAGGCCATCCAGAAGACCGGTGACATCTGCCCGTCTTTTGGCCTGACCTATGGCTTCCCGGATCAGATAATCCATCTTCTCGTATTTCTGCAGCCCCGTCCGGGCATTCCCGGCCTTTGCCTGCATCAGCTGGTCCAGCCTTGTCCAGGCTCTGTCAGCTGTCATCCGCTGATTTCTGATGACCGCGTCCGGGGACAGATGGTGCAGTTCTCTTCCCAGCCGCATAAGTTCGGTCTGACGTTGGGAAACAGCCTTTTGCATAGCGTCATCCAGGCTCTTTTTGAAGCTGTCCACATCGTTCAGATAGCGATTGAGGTCATAGACCGCCAGTTCGGCAGCGGCAGAGGGCGTCGGCGCCCTGAGGTCGGCTACAAAGTCCGTGATGACGACATCCGTCTCATGGCCCACTGCCGATATGACAGGAGTGGAACAATCGAAAACTGCCTGGGCAACTTTCTCCTCATTAAAGGCCCAAAGGTCCTCCAGGGAGCCTCCTCCCCTTCCGATGATGATCACATCGACGCCGATTTCATCCAGCGTCCGGATTCCGCGGACAATACTGTCGGGAGCCGCATCTCCCTGTACGATCGCCGGATAGAGGATGATGCTGATATAAGGATTCCTTCTCTTTGAAATCTGAACGATGTCCCGCACCGCTGCTCCCGTAGAAGCCGTCACCACACCCAGTGTTCTGATATAGCGGGGAAGGGGGCGCTTGTAGCTCTCATCAAACATGCCCTGCTCCAGCAGCTTTTTTTTGAGCATCTCAAAACGCTCAGCCAGTTCCCCCACACCGTCTCTGACGATGTGAGAGGCATACAGCTGATAGCTTCCCGCCCTCTCATACACCTCGATCGAGCCTGCCGCGACCACCTGGTCGCCATTCTGCATAGGAAAAGAAAGCCCCCTTCGACGGCCCGCGAACATAACGCAGGACAACGTCCCGGAGGCATCCTTCAGCGTAAAATAAATATGACCCGAAGCATGATATTTGCAATTGCTCACTTCTCCGCGGACCTGCACATTCCTAAGCAGATAATCCTCCGAGAACATCCGGCGGATATACGCATTGATCCTGGAGACAGAAAATACATTTCGCATAAGCCCTGCCGTTCGATCTGTCAATCCCTCTGTCCCGGCCTGAAAACAGTACGGATCCTGTCAGGCTGCGGACTCCTTTTTCTACAGGGAAGCTGCTCACCGGGGAACAAATGCCGCGAGTACTCCGTTTACAAACTGACCCGCGCCGTCCTGCCCGTATTTTTTGGCAATATCGACAGCGTCATTGATCACGACCCCTACCGGAGCTGCGGGATTGGTCTGCAGCTCATAGACGGTCATTCTGATCACGGCAAGTTCAACCTTTCCGATACGCTCCGGCTTCCAGTTTTTCAGCCTCGATGCGATCTGGGCGTCGATCTCAGGCATGCGGTCCAGGATTGCACACAGTCTCTCCTCGATCTTTCCCCGGTCCTCTACGGAGACCGTCATGTCGCCCGCGTCAAAATAAAAGGGGAGCTGCTCAAGGAGTTCCTCTCTCGTATTAAATTCTGCCCTGAAAAGGAGCTTGAAAACCTGTTCCTTAAATGCCCTTTGTTTCATAATCACCTGTCAACAATACAAATACTGCCGCGCTGTTTAAGTATTTCGCAGCATTCAGTCCGGAATTGAGATACCGGAAATATGAATATTTACATCGATCACGACAAGACCCGTCATCTCTTCGATCGCGTTCTTGACACGCTTCTGTACCCGGCTGCTGGTAGCCGGAATATTGTAGCCGTACTCAACAATAACAGAGAGGTCCGCTTTGACTCCCTCTCTGGTCACATCCACCTTAACGCTCTTGGCGATTTTCTTCATGCCGCCCTTGCTGATCATCTCGCGGGTGACATCTCCGGGCATGCAGGCCACGCCCTCAACATCCAGAGCTGCGAACGCGGCGATCATCGCTACGACATCGTCCGCGATCCTGACAGTTCCAATATCCTGCACTGTACTGATCTGTTTCTCCTGTGCCATATAAACCTCCATCCCGGTCCTGGCCGGCGCATCTGTTTCCAATTCTTCATGCTCCGCGTGTCCATATCACCAGAGTGAACATGAGCGCTGCGCAATGAAGCATCTGATATCTTTTTATCCGCCGGGGATCCCACCCGGCCCTGCAGCCGGAGCCTCCAGCCCCCACTGCTGTCAGACGAATTTATTGTAGCAGAATTCGCTATTTTTGCATAGGGCAAAACCGCAAAACGGATTTACACGGTTTTCATTGTGTTACAGTCATGCGATCCCGGACCCTGACAGGAACCTGCGAAAAAACCCTTCCAATGCCCGGCCCGTGCCTTCCTCGTGCCGGTCTGTGCAGGGACATTCTCGGTTCCCGGAGAAAATATTCAGGCCTATGTCTCTTATGCCGGTCTGAACGGGCGCGTTTTCAGTTCTTTGAGAAATTCTCAAGCTGCAGCCCCTCGTTCCTGTCGAGAACCATACCCACTGACCATGGATTGATGAAGAGCAGCAGAGGATTTCCCTTGAGGTCCTTGATGCGTTTCATATCCGTGGTGCCTGTGATCTTCATGACGTCGATATCGCGGTTCACGATCCAGCGGATGTGTTCGTAAGGGAGAGTCTCCAGGATGATCTCAACATTATATTCACTCTTCAGACGGAATTTCAGCACGTCAAACTGCAGCATACCGACGACGCCGCAGATGATCTCCTCCATACCCGTGTTGTATTCCTGGAAGATCTGGATCGCGCCTTCCTGGGCGATCTGGGTGATTCCCTTGACGAACTGGTCGCGCTTCATGGTGTCGACCTGCCGCACCCTCGCGAAATGTTCGGGTGCGAAAGTGGGAATACCCTCATAACGGAAATTCTTTTTGGGCAGGCAGAATGTATCGCCGATCGAATAGAGGCCCGGGTCGAACACGCCGATGATGTCCCCCGCGTATGCCTCCTCGAGGATCTTGCGGTCGCTGGCCATCAGCTGCTGGGGCTGGGACAGCCTCTGCACACGGCCCGACTGCACGTGCCTGACTTCCATGCCGATTTCGTAGCGGCCGGAACAGATGCGCATGAATGCGATCCTGTCCCTGTGCGCCTTGTTCATATTTGCCTGGATCTTGAATACAAAGGCTGAAAAACCCTCTTCTACGGGGTCGATGGGACCTGCATCCGAATTTCTGGCTGAGGGCGGAAGCGCCATCTCCAGGAAATTCTGCAGGAAGACCTCGACGCCGAAATTGTTCAGGGCCGATCCGAAAAAGACGGGGGTCAGCATTCCCGCCCGTACGGCACCCAGGTCAAAGTCAGCGCTGGCGCCGTCCAGAAGCTCCACCTCGCCGGACAGGGTCTCATAGGGGTCCTCTCCGATCGCGGCCATGATTTTTTCCTCGTCCGCCAGGGCGATCCGTTCCTGCTTTCCTTCTTTCGTGCCCTTCTCTGTATCCGAATAGAGGATCACCTCGCCGCTGCTGCGCTCATACACGCCGCGGAAAGCTTTGCCGGATCCGATCGGCCAGTTCATGGGGCAGGTGTCGATGCCGAGGTTTTTCTCAATGTCGTCGAGCAGGTCAAAGGTGTCCAGCGCGTCCCGGTCCATCTTGTTGATAAATGTAAAAATAGGGATGTGGCGCATGGTGCAGACCTGGAAAAGTTTCCTGGTCTGAGCTTCGACACCCTTGGAAGCGTCGATGACCATGACCGCCGAGTCAGCGGCCATCAAGGTCCGGTAAGTATCCTCGGAAAAGTCCTGGTGGCCGGGGGTGTCCAGCAGATTGACGCAGCAGCCGTCATATTCAAACTGCAGAACACTGCTGGTGACAGAGATACCTCTCTGCTTCTCTATTTCCATCCAGTCTGAGACCGCATGCCTGGCTGTCGCTTTTCCCTTGACGCTGCCCGCAAGATTGATCGCGCCGCCGTAGAGCAGAAATTTCTCTGTCAGTGTTGTCTTACCTGCATCAGGATGTGAAATAATGGCAAATGTGCGCCGTCTGGCCACTTCGTCTTTGATCGATGACATATATTCCTCACTTGCGTTATTTTCGTTTCAAACTTGTGGTAATGATATTGTGTTCACAAACATGTATGTGTCAACGCCACAAAGAGGCAGTTCCGCGGAGCTGCCTCTTTTTTGACGTAATTTAAGATTTGCGGTTCCGGACCCGGAGCCGGATCCGGTGCGCTCCTCCCATAAAGAATACCTTAAAAAAGGATACCTTAAAAAGGAGGATTTCCATGATAACAGCGCGATGAAGATCTCATACCTTTTTGTCCCCGGCAGTCCGGCACCTTCTTTTCAGGGCCGGCCCCGCCGCAGGTTTAAGGAAGGACCCGGACTTATCATCTGCGCCTTCTGTCTCTTCCGCCGGAGGACTTCTGCGCGTCCTTGATGGAGAAAGAAAGCCTTCCCATGCGGTCCTTGCCCAGGCAGACCACGCGTACCTTGTCGCCCAGCGTCAGGACATCTTCGACATGCTCGATGCGGTGAGGGGCGATCTTGGAGATGTGGACCATGCCCTCTTTGCCGGGAGCGAACTCTATGAATGCGCCGAACTCCTTGATACTGACGACGACGCCGTCGAGGACCTGTCCTTCTTCAAATTCGGTCGTGATGATCTGGATCATGCGCTTGGCTTCATCCATGCCCTTCTGCTCACTGCCGCAGATAGAAACGCTGCCGTCATCATTGATATCGATCTGGACGCCTGTGCGCTTGATGATCTCATTGATAGTCTTGCCGCGCTGGCCGACGACATCACCGATCTTCTCAGGATCGATCTGCATGAAGTCGATCTTGGGAGCGTACTCGTTGACAGTGGGACGGGGCTCGGCAATGGCATCGTGCATAACGCCGTCCATGATGAACATTCTGGCTTCACGGCAGCGCGCGATGGCACCGGTGACGATGTCCTTTGTCAGGCCGTGGATCTTGATATCCATCTGGATCGCGGTGATACCGTCTTTTGTGCCGGTCACCTTGAAGTCCATGTCGCCGAAGAAGTCTTCAAGGCCCTGGATGTCGGTGAGGAGAACGAAATCATCGTCAGTCTCGCCGGTGACAAGGCCGCAGCTGATGCCTGCGACGGGCTTCTTGATCGGGACACCTGCTGCCATAAGGGCCATGCAGGAAGCGCAGGTGGAAGCCATGGATGTAGAACCATTGGATTCGAAGGTCTCGGAGACCGCACGGATCGAATAAGGGAACTCATCAACGGAGGGGAGCACAGGCATGAGAGCACGCTCAGCCAGTGCGCCGTGTCCGATCTCGCGGCGTCCGGGGCCTCTGGAGACCCTGGTCTCGCCTACGGAATAGGACGGGAAGTTGTAATGATGGACATAGCGCTTCTCAGTGATGTTGGGGTCGAGACCCTCGACGCGCTGTGCCTCGGAAAGAGGAGCCAGAGTGACAACGTCACAGATCTGGGTCTGTCCGCGGGTGAACATGGCACTTCCGTGCACACGGGGGATGATGTCGACCTCTGCTGCCAGAGGACGGATCTGATCCAGAGCGCGGCCGTCGGGGCGCTTGTTGTCCTTCAGGATCATCTTGCGGACAGTCTTTTTCTCGTACTGATAAACCGCCTCGTCAAGAATGGAAAGCCACTCCTCGTTGTCTGCAAAAGCTTCGCGAAGTTTTTCCTTAAAGACAGAGACATTGCCCTCGCGGGTCTGCTTGTCGTCTGTGAAGACAGCCTCTTCCATCTCTGCGGGAGGGACGATCTCCTTAATCGCAGCGAACAGCTCCTCGGGAACCGCGCAGCTCTCATATTCGCGCTTGGTCTTGCCGCACTCCGCGACAATACCTTTGATCCACTCGATAATCTTCTTGTTCTGCTCGTCAGCCATATAGATGCAGCGGATCATTTCCTCTTCGGGAATCTCGTTGGCTCCTGCTTCGATCATCATGATCTTGTCTTCTCTGGAAGCAACTGTCAGCTGGAGATCACCCTTGTCCCACTGCTCCTGGCTGGGGTTGATGACGGGCTCGCCGTCGATCATGCCGATCTGGGTCATAGCGACAGGGCCGTCAAACGGAATGTCGGAAATAACAGTAGCAATCGCTGCGCCCAGCATGCCGACCAGTTCAGGTCTGCAGGCGGGATCCACGCTCATGACCAGGCACTCGAGAGTGACATCATTGCGCATATCCTTGGGGAACAGCGGGCGCATGGGACGGTCGATGACACGGCTGGTGAGGATCGCGTTCTCACTGGGTCTTCCCTCGCGCTTATTGAAACCACCGGGCATCTTGCCGACAGCGTAGAATTTCTCGGAATACTCCACGCTCAGCGGGAAAAAGTCAATGCCGTCACGCGGTTTCTCGGATGCCGTCGCGGCGCAGAACACAGTGGTGTCCCCATAGTGCATGAACGCGCAGCCGCCGGCCTGCTTGCCGACGCGGCCGATGTCTACGCTCAGTGTGCGTCCGCCGACTTCCATTGAAAAAGTCTTGTACATAATCTTCATTCTCCTTACGCTTCTTCTCTTCTCGTCGTTCGAAAATCTCAGGGAAGTTTCTGCATTCAGCGCTTTTTTTCTCCGACAGGAATCTGCCGGAAGTCCCGGCCACGATCCTTTACCGCGAGGGGAAAAAGGATGTCCCTGCTCTTGAAAAAAGCATGCCGGCTCAGCGTGTGAAAAACGGCAGGAACCGGATACTGCCGGCTCCTGCCGCCCTTTACGCTTAAACAGGCATAAATGCATCTTCCCTGATGCTGTCATGCATCGGATTACTTTCTGATGCCGAGCCTCTTGATCAATGCGCGATACTCCTCGATGTCGTTTCTCTTGACATAATCAAGAAGGCCTCTGCGCTTACCGACCATCTTCTGAAGGCCGCGGCGTGAGTGGTGATCCTTGGGATGAACCTTGATGTGCTCAGTGAGCTCACGGATACGCTCTGTCAGAACTGCGATCTGGACTTCGGGTGAGCCGGTGTCGCCTTCTTTACGGGCATATTCCTGCATGATAGCTGTTTTCTTTTCTTTGGAAATCATCTTAAATCCTCCTGTTGTAGGTCATTCACCGGATGCCGCGCGAAGGCCGGAGTGTCCGTTCGCAAAGCATCGGCATAGTGTTTCTCGTCAGTGTGCGGATGCACACGAACCACCGTATATTAGCACATACTGTCAAATGTGTAAAGGGTAAAACGAAAATAATTCACGATAATTATGATCTTGCAGTACAGGCCTGTCTGAAACGCGAGGCGTTTTATACCCGGTCCTCCTCAGATTCCGTGGTATTCCCTTCCCGCCTGAATATCCTGTTCCATGGTCCTTTTGAGTTCATCCAGAGAATTGAATTTCATCTCGGGACGGCGGTGAGTCAGAAGCTGAACGGTGGCAGTCTCCCCGTAGATATCCCCTTCAAAATTGTAGAGGAAAGTTTCTACGGTAACCCTTTTTTCATCGGATACAGTAGGCTTGACGCCGATATTGGTCATGCCGCAGAGCCTGCGGTCTCCCACGATCACGTCCGAATAATAGACTCCGAAGGGAGGAAGCAGTTTGTCTTCAGGAGGAGTCTGGTTCAAAGTCGGGATACCGATCGTCCTGCCCAGGGCTTTTCCGTGCACGATCTTACCCCGGACCATATAGGGCTCACCCAGATAGCGGGCAGCTGTAGTGACTTCACCGGTCTTGATCAGGCGGCGGATCAGTGTGGAACTGATGATATTATCATCCATGACGACTTTCTCGATCTTTTTCGCCTCGAATCCGTATTCCGGAGCCATCTCCTCAAGAAGCTCGAAATTTCCACTCCCGTGATCTCCAAAGGACAGATCAGGCCCTGCCGCAATAAAGCGGGCCCGCAGGTGATTGCAGAGAAAACGTCTGACGAAATCCCTCGAGGGAGTAGCAGCAGACCTGGCGTTAAAGGGAAATTCCACAAGGATGTCGATTCCCATTTTTTCAAAAATCTCCCTTTTCTCCTCTTTTGTTGTCAGCATCTGGGTAGAGCCGTACCCGAAGAAGACCTCCGGATAGGGGTCAAAGGTGAACACTGTCGCCAACAGCCCCCTGTCCTTCTGATCCAGAAGTTCCTCCAGCAGCCTGCGATGTCCCAGGTGAATGCCGTCAAACTTGCCGATTGAGACCGCAGTCTCTCCGGGGCTTACAAATTCGTTTGTGTCTGTGATAATCTGCATAAGAGTCCTGCTTTATAATTCTGTCTGTCGAGGCCGGTCCTTTGGCCTGCGCACAGAGTTTCATGACCACACCCCGGTCAGGGTGTGACGGTAACAAGTAAAGCGATCCGTTTTTCAATTCCCGGAAGAACAGCTTTTCAGTCGCAGGGTTTTTTCTTTCAGTTCTCCGGGAGTAATATTTCTTTCAGTCCCTGCAGGGTATTTTTCTTTCAGTTCTCCGGAAGATCTTTTTCTTTCAGTTCTCCGGAAGATCTTTTTCTTTCAGTTCTCCGGAAGATCTTTTTCTTTCAGCTTTCCGGAAAATCTTTTTCTTTCAGCTTTCAGGAAGAGCTTTTTCTTTCAGCTTTCAGGAAGGAACATTTTATATGCCGAAAAGCGAATCCGGCCCCTCTGCCCGGGGGAGCTTCGATATAGTCCGTAAAAACTGCCTGCCTCATCGTACATGCGAATGACCTGCTGACCCGGTTCAATGCCGGGAAGGGAAATTTCTTCATCTCCGTCCCTGTCATAGCTTCTGTCGCAGTCCGCAGACGTGCCGGTCTCTTCGCCTGAGTCTGCCGGGCTTGCGACAGACCTCAGGGGATCCTCTTCCGGGCACAGGAATCGCAGCTCGCCCTGTGTGAGCGGGTTTCCGTTTTTCAGCAGGCGGAGCGCATCATCCGTGCACACTGCAGCGGGCAGATCCGCGAAAAAGCTGTCAACAGGACGGATCATACTCGAAAGGGAGAGCGGGTCCGACTTGGCGATTTCTTCCAGCCGATCCAGCGTGAGAGCCTCTTCGAGAGTAAAATTCCCAACGCGGGTCCGAAGAAGCGACTGCATGGCAGCGCCCGTTCCCAGAGCATTTCCAAGGTCCTCGCAGAGCGTGCGGATATAGGTTCCCTTGGAACATCGCACACGCATTGTCACAAGAGGAAGTTCCACCTTTTCAATCCTCAGGGAATATATCGTGATGCGGCGCGGTTTTCTCTCCACGCTGATCCCCTTGCGCGCCATGTCATACAGACGCTTTCCGTTCACTTTAATGGCTGAGTACATGGGCGGGATCTGCTCGATCTCCCCGGTAAAAGAAGCAGCTGTGTCCAGGATTTTTTTACAGATCACCCTGCCCTCTTCCGGATCCGCGTCAAAGCCGTCCGCGGAGAGGAGCTGCTGCGCGTCCACGCCCGCCAAAGCTGCGGATCCGGCCGGGTCCCGGTCTTTCGACTTCAATATTTCAAGGACTTTTTCATCCGGGATCCGGGCAAGTATCTGTCCGCTCATATCCTGTGTATCAGTCCTCACCCCCAGCCTCATAACGGCCACATATTCCTTCTCACGGTCCGCGATCAGTTCGCAGATCCGGGTCGCGTTTCCCAGGCACATAGGGAGGACTCCCTCGGCATCGGGATCCAGCGTGCCGGTGTGCCCGATCTTTCTCATCCTCAGGATTCCCCGCAGTCTGGCCACCGCGTCGCTGGATGTATAGCCTTTTTCTTTATATACTGTCAGCATTCCATGATGCATAAATCACCTTTTTGCTTTCATTTTTCAGGCCTGTCCTGCGCATCCTGCCTGATGAAGAATATGCTTCACATATCGGGCCTGTCCTGCACATCATGCCTGATGAAGAATATGCTTCACATATCGGGCCTGTCCTGCGCATCCTGCCTCAGCTGCTCTCCTGCCATTTCGACCATTTTCAGAATCGATGTGGTGATTTCCCTGTCAGGACCTATAGTGCATCCGCTGGCCCGGATATGGCCTCCGCCTCCAAAGCGGGCTGCAATCGAGGCGACGTCAACGATCTGATTGGACCTGAGGCTCACACGCCACTCCCCGCCCTGACGTTCATGAGCAAAGATCGAGCAGTCGGCTCCTGTAGTAGAGACCAGGGCGCTGACGATGCCCTCGACGTCTTTTCCGACGCCTCCGAGGGCCTGGATCGCCATACGGTCCAGTGTACTCACGATGCAGCGTCCGCCCAGATAGCTTTTGGACTTGGAAAGGGCCTTTCCCAGGATTTTCTGCTGAACCCAGGTCTTTTCAAAATAAACTTCCCTGACGATCCTGGGAAACTCAAAACCAAAAGTGATCAGGTACCCCGCGATCTCCATAGTCCTCCGGGAGGTATTTGAAAAACGGAAGCATCCTGTGTCCGTCACCATGCCCACATAGAGGGCCTGGGCGATCCGGGCATCTATCAGATCATGGTCGATCACTTCAAAGACAAGCTCGCAGGCGCTGCTGGAAGACCCGTTTACATAATTGACCATGGCAGACCCGGGATTGCTGATATGGTGATCGATATTGATCGTCCTGGCAGCTCTGTCAAAAAATGTTTTCGCTGCCGAGATCCGGTCCTTGGCGGAATCGAGGACAATAAAAGCATCATAGCAGTCAATGTCTGTCCGGAAGTCAGCTCTGATCGTTTCCGTTCCCGGAATATTGCGGTACAGTTCATCCCGCAGAGGCTCCAGAAAAACATCGACTCTGGCTTCAGGCATGGCCTTCCTGAGAAACAGAGCAAGTCCCATACATGATCCCGCACAGTCTCCGTCAGGATTCTGGTGTCCGCTGATGCCGATCGTGCCGCAGCCTTTCAGTTCATCCAATATCCGCATATGCTACCTCCGTGGAGCAGGAGCCGGTCATCTTATTATTCCGGTTTCTCTTATTCTTCCGATCCTTCCGGCTCTTCCATTTCCATCAGTTCTTCTGATTCTTCCCGCTCTTCCTCTGCCTTTTTGTCCGCCGCCCGCACCTCGTCAATGCGGCGGCTCATCTCGACACCATAGGCGATCGAATCATCCAGAATAAATTTGAGCATGGGTGTATTTCTAAGGTTGACTCTGCGCGCGAGTTCACCGCGGATAAAGCCGGAAGCGCTGGCAAGGCCTTCCATGGTCTCCTTCTTCTTCTGGTCATCCCCGTATACACTGACCCATGCTTTACATGTCTTGAGATCCGGAGCCACTTCCACCTGCAGCACGCTGGTCATAGGGCTGATGCGGGGGTCCTTGATTCCTCCCCGGATGATTTCTGCCAGCACGCGGTGTACTTCATCATTGATCTTTCTGTTTTTTACACTGTTTTTTCTCATTATTCCTCCATATAGGAGCGCTCTGACAGCTATTCCGTATCTACATTATGCGGCATGAGGCTTTAATCCCTGCCGTGAAAAAGAATCCGGCTGGAGATCGGCTCCCCAGCCGGTTTCATAGTGGAAATAACCGTAAATTCCTGTTTTTCATTCCCGGGCCTGCCCGGGTCAGCCGCAAAGTTTATTAAACCCGGGTTTTCGCGCAGAGATCGCGCGAAAACACCTCGAGGCTGGTGCTGGTGTGACTTGTAACAAGATCATTCTCTGGGCACTTCGACAAGGTCATAGGCTTCGACTATATCGTCAACCTGCATCTTATCGAAACCATCAAACACAAGGCCGCACTCAAAGCCCTCGCGGACCTCCTTGACGTCATCCTTGAATCGTTTGAGGGAAGCAAGGCTGCCCTCGTAAATCAGTTCTTCGCCTCTTCTGATCCTGACCTTGCAACCGCGGCGGACGACGCCGTCCAGGACCATGGAACCGGCAATATTGCCGACGTGGGATGCCTTGAACAGCATACGCACCTGTGCGTGACCGATCACGCGCTCCTCGTATACAGGTGCCAGCATACCCTTGAGGGCAGCCTCAACCGCGTCGATCGCCTGATAGATAACCTTGTACAGGCGGATATCGACATGCTCCTGATCGGCGATGGACTTGGCCATCATATCCGGGCGGACATTGAATCCGATGATGACCGCGTTGGACGCGGATGCCAGAGAGACATCGGATTCGGTGATATTGCCGACGCCTGCGTGAATGACCTTGACCACGACCTCCTCGTTGGACAGCTTGAGCAGACTCTGACGGAGGGCTTCCGCAGAACCCTGAACATCCGCTTTGATGATCAGGTTGAACTCCTTGAGATTGCCTTCCTTCATCTGGTTGAACAGGTCGTCCAGGTTCATGCGCATTCTGGTCTCTTCGATGAGTTCCTCCTTGCGCTGGATCTTGTAGGTCTCCGCATAGGATTTGGCTGTCTGCAGATCCTCGTGGGCCAGGAATACCTCGCCTGCGCTGGGGACATCGGAAAGACCCAGGATCTCCACGGGATGTGAAGGTTTGGCGACTTTTACGCGTCTGCCCTTGTCATCGATCATGGCTCTGACCTTGCCTGAGCTGGCGCCCGCGGAGATGAAATCTCCGATATGGAGGGTGCCCTTCTGGACCAGGACATTGGCCACGGGACCGCGGCCCTTATCCAGCTTGGCCTCAAGTACCAGACCTCTGGCCTTGCGGTCGGGATTGGCTTTAAGTTCCATAATATCCGCAGTCAGAAGGATGGTCTCGAGCAGGTCCTCAATGCCTTCGCCTGTCTTGGCGGAGACTTCCACAAACTCTGTGGATCCGCCCCACTCGGTGGGGATCAGTTCGTATTCGGTCAGCTCCTGCTTCACGCGCTCAGGACTTGCCCCGTCTTTATCGATCTTGTTGATCGCGACGACGATTTCAACTCCTGCCGCCTTGGCATGGTTGATCGCCTCGATAGTCTGCGGCATGACGCCGTCATCTGCCGCGACGACCAGGATCGCGATATCTGTGGAATTGGCGCCGCGCATACGCATGGCGGTAAACGCCTCATGTCCGGGCGTATCGAGGAAGGTGATGTCCCTGCCGTTGACGGATACCATGTAGGCGCCGATCGCCTGCGTGATGCCGCCCGCCTCTTTGCCGGTAACATTTGTGCTGCGGATAGCGTCCAGCAGGGAGGTCTTGCCGTGGTCGACATGGCCCATGACACAGATGACAGGAGGACGGGAGACCATCTCGTCTTCGTTCTCTTCGTCCTCGCGCAGAAGCTCCTCGATGACGTCGACCTTCTGTTCCTTCTCGCAGAGGATATCATAACCCAGAGCGATCTCCTCAGCCTCATCGTAGCTGACTTCGCTGTTGGGGGTCATCATCTTGCCCTGCAGGAAGAGTTTCTTGATGATCTCGGCTGCCTGAAGATGCATGCGCTCCGCCAGGTCGCGGATAGAGATTTTCTCGGGAATGGAGATTGTCTTGATCTGTTCTTCAGCGGGAACCTGCTCCTTCTTCTCGGGGCGGTTGAAGCGTCCCGGTTTGTTCCTGCGGGAATTCTCTTCCTCGTTATAGATCTGGTCTTTTCTGGATCTGCGGTCCTTATCCTGATGAGGCTGCTTGCGGCTCTTGTCTCCGCCGCGGCCCGCACCTGCGGGTCCCTGTCCGGGACGTGCTCCCGCTCCGCCCTGTCCGGGTCTTCCGCCGCGGGAATCACTGCCTCCGCGTCCGCCTCTGCCCTCAGATCCCTGTCCGGGCCTTCCGCCGCGGGAATCGTTTCCGCCGCGTCCGCCTCTGGAATCTCTGGAGTCGGCTCCCTGGCGCTGTCCGCGCTCACCGCGGCCGTCACCGCCCTGGCGTCCGCCGCGGGAAGGCGCACCGTCACGGGATCCTGATCCCTGTCTGCCGGGCTGGTCCGTGCGGGCTCCGCCCCTCTGCTGCCTGGATCCGGCTTCGTTCCTGCCGCCGCGGGATCCTGTTTCCTTCTTCTGGGGCGCATTCGGGGATTCTGCCTGAACAGCAGCCTTTGCAGGGGCTGCGGGAGTTGTCTGCTCAGGGGCAGACTCCGCCTTAGCTTCGGGAACTGCCTCCTCTGCCTTCCTGGCAGCAGCTGCTGCCGCAGCTTCCGCCGCGGCCTGCTCTGCCTTTGCCGCCTCCGCAGCCTTTTCTGCTGCTGCAGCTGCTTCTCTCGCTGCCGCCTCTTTTGCTGCCGCCGCTTCGGCTTCAGCCGCTTTTCTGGCAGCATCGGACTTGCGTGTCGGCTGGACAGGCTTATGGTAATCCACTTCCATCTGTGTCTGACGGATCGTGGGCTTGATCAGTTTATGGACAGGCTGAGCCTGGGTGCGCCCGCGTCCCTGGCCGCCTCCCTGGCGTCTTCCGCCGTCGCGGCTGCCGCCTGCAGGGCGCTCGCCTCTTCCTTCGCTGCGCTGCTGTCTGGGGCGTCCGCCGCCTGAGCCGCTGCCCGACGCGTTCCCGCCGGGTTTACCGCTGCGGGATCCGCCTCTGGCTCCGCCGCTGCCGCCGGAATTATAAGCACCCGAACCACTGGAATACGCACCGCGCTGTCCGCCCTGTGTATTCCCGCCGGTCACTATGATTATTTTCTTCTTCTTTACTGGTTTTTTACCTTCATCCAAAGCTTTTTTCGCCTCTGTCCCGGATGCTTTTTCCTCTGCCAATACTTTATTCCCTTCGCTGCTTCCAGACGGTGTCATTTTTGTCGTACTGTCTTTTTCATTACGTGTCTCATCAAATTTGTCAGATACCAACTTGAATGCGCCCTCCTCAATGATTTAATACGCTTTCCGTCAGCGTTTACAAACGCTTTTTACTCTCCCCGGATGACCGTCCTGCTTTACATACTCACCTTGAAATCCTGTTATAAGATTCCATATACAGGCTCATTATTAAGATTATTAAGACTCATTATTAAGATTCATTATTATAAATAATCTTATCTGAAATCTTATTGCCGGCGGCCAATCCCTTATGTATATGAATGAAAAATGTATGTATATTAATTATGTATTTAAATCAGGAACCGGTCAGCTTTGATTTCATCTGCTGCTGTCAGGGTCCTGTTCCTTTCAAAGGATCCTCCGGCACAATGTGGGTGCCGTCCTTTTTTTCCGGAGGTTTCTCCCTGGCAGGGGACCCCCTCTTCTGCATTTCATCAGAGACCGCTCCGGATCCCGGTTGTCCGGCAGCACAGTCCGCGCTCCCACCTCCGGTTTCCCTGCCCGCATCCTGCAGTTTCTTCAGCAGGCTCTGAGCAAATCCTCTGTCCGTCACGGCCACGCAGGCCCTCGACTCCTTACCCAGCGCGCGCCCCAGTTCTTCCCTGGAACCGTAAAACCGGAGCGGGACATTGTGGGAGCGGCATTTATCTGTAAATTTCTTCACGGTATTGTGCTGCGCGTCGTCCGCCAGAATCAACAGGTGCGCCTTTCTGCTTTTGACAGCCTCTTCGGCGGAAAAACCGCCGGAAGCCGTCTTTCCCGCTTTCGCAGCAAGTCCGAGAAGGGAAAGTATTTTATCCTGCATCCTCCGGACCTCCTATCTCAGCCGCCAGGCGGGCTGCAGCCTCCGGGGGAACCTGTGTGCGGAAGGCTCTTCCAAGACTTTTTTTCCGGATCGCTTTCTCAAGGCAGGCGGAATCATCGCAGAGGTAAGCTCCGCGTCCGTTGGCTCTGCCGGTCCGGTCTGCAAGAAGTTCTCCTTCCTGCGTCAGGACTATCCGGATCAATTCTTTCTTTGGCTTTACAGCACCGCAGCCGATACAGGTCCGCATCGGAATCTTTTTGGGCATGTTACGATTCTCCATACAATGGTACGCGCTTTACTATTTCCGGATATTGCTCCGATTCTTACGCTTCTTTTTATTCTTCAGAAATATCTTCTACGGAAATCTCTTCCCCGGAATCATCATCTTCGGAAACTTCATCTTCGGAGATTTCATCTTCGGAAATCTCATTTTCGGAAACTGTTTCCTCCCCGTCTTCCGCGGAATCAGATCCTGCCTCCGGCATCTCTTCTCCGCTCACGGGCTCTTCTTCAGAGAGATCCGCACTATCTTCAGGATTTAAACCGGTGTATTCTCCGTCTGTTTCCTCGACCGGCTCGCCATCATACTCTTCTTCATCATATTCATCTTCGTCGTCGATGTAGTCTGTATAACGGAATCCGGGAGCATCCTTTGCCTGGGTCTCGCTCTTGATATCGATCTTATATCCTGTCAGACGGGCTGCCAGACGGGCGTTCTGTCCTTCTTTGCCGATGGCAAGGGAAAGCTGGTAATCCGGGACCACGACCTTTGCTGTCTTCTCCTCCGGATCCGCGAAGACCGCGACTACATTGGCCGGAGACAGCGCGTTCTGAATGAAGTTTCCGGGGTTCTCGTCCCAGACAACGATATCGATCTTCTCGCCCTTGAGCTCGTCCACGATATTGTTGACACGGACGCCGTTGCTTCCGACACAGGCGCCGATGGGGTCGACGTTGGCATCGTTGGAGCGGACTGCGATCTTGGTGCGGCTGCCCGGCTCACGGGCAATACTCATGATATCAATGACACCGTCCTTGACCTCGGCGACTTCCTGCTCAAAAAGTCTGCGGACCAGATCGGGATGTGTGCGGCTCACCAGGATCCTGGGGCCGCGGTTGGTGGAGCGGACCTCGAGCACAAAGACCTTGATGCGGTCCAGAGGGAGAAGTTCCTCCCCGGGAACCTGCTCTTTTTCATTGAGCATTCCATCAGCCTTGCCCAGGTTGACACTGATGTTTTTCCCGATATATCTCTGTACGATACCGGTGATGATATCTTTCTGTTTATCAATGTAATAATCGTAAATAACGCTGCGTTCTTCTTCCCTGATCTTCTGCATGATCACGTTCTTGGCGATCTGGGTGGCGATCCTGCCGAAGCCGCGGCTGTCGATATCCACACAGACTATGTCGCCGACATTCACGGTCGGATCAATCTTCACAGCGTCCTCATAGGCGATGTCCTCAAGGTCGTCCATGACATCTTCAGGCGTTTCGACAACTTGCTTCTCCGCATAGCAGGAGTAGTCAAAGGAATCACGGTCAATTTTCACTTTGATGTTCTCCGCCTTGCCGAAATGGCTCTTGCAGGCGGTCATCAGCGCATTCTCGATCGCTTCAAAAAGCGTTCCGCTGCTTATATTTTTTTCCTTTTCCAGGGCGAGTATCGCCTCTTTCAACTCACTGTTCATACTGTCTCCTTTTGCTCAAAAGCTGTCATTTATATCTTCCGGTCTTTTACCGGACTATTGATCGAAGGCGGTCATCCGCCGCATCTTACAAACACATCTGTCTTTCCGCCGCCTGCGCAGGGGGGAAACAATTCAAAAATCAAAGGCAAGTTTTACAGAGGCGATCGTTTTGCGGTCAAGCGCCATCCTGATCCTCCCGTCCGCCTGTACAGCAGGTCCGTCCTGCTCCTGTCCGGAAGCCTGCGGTGTGTCCTGAGGCTGCGCCGCGTCTGCCGATCCCTGATCCTCTTCAGTCATGGATACTTCGGCCATGGATGCCTGGGATTTTTTCTTTCCCTTTCCTTTCCCTTTCCCCTTCCTGGGAACAGGAGGATCCGCCAGGATCACAATCTGTCCGGCATCGAATTCCACGAGTTCTCCGCGCAGATCCTTCTCACCTGTTTCAGGATGCGGCTTATAGAGATGGATCTCCACGTCCTCGCCGATACTCTGGCTCAGGTGGCGGTCCTTTGTCAGGGCCCTGCCCAGCCCGGGGCTGGACACGATAAGTGTATAGGGGTCCCTGATGAAATCGGCCTTGTCCAGTTCATCAGACAAGAGGCGGCTGACAGCCTCACAATCATTGATGGTCACACCCCCGTCTTTATCGATGTAGACATTCAGGTAATACTCCTGACCTTCCCTTACATATTCAACATCGTAGATCCAGATTCCAAACTGCTCCGCGACAGGGGCGGCGATGGCCTCTGCCCGCTCCTCATACTGCTGCCTTCCGGATTTACCGGACTGTTTTTCTTTCATATGATCCTTTCAGATTCTTTTTTCAGATTTCTTTTTTTATTTCTTTTTACTATTTTTTCTCGACTATTTCCTGCGATTTTTTTCCCGCAGAACTTTTTTCCTGCGAATCTTTTTTCCCGCAGAACTTATTTCCTTAAAATTTTTCCCGCGGAACCCGGGGATACGTTTCAGGCGTACCGTCCGCACCGCACCGGTATCATACAAGCGGAAACCAGGGCGGCAAAAAGGCGGCAAAAAATCAGGAAACAAAGAATTTAAAACAATAGAAAAAGTGGACTTGCAGGCCCACTTTTCATGATACTTATATATTAAATTCTTCATTATTGAAGCCTGCATTTTAAATTACAGTACATTCTAAGTATAAATAAAGCATATATTTATTACATTAATGCTTTATACCATTAGGTAACATAGCACAGTTGTCAATAAAATGCAAGCATCGATTTATTTCATCTGTGTTTTTACTTTATTTTACCTGCCTTTTCACTTAGCACCCGCTTTATTTTACCTGCTGTTTCACTTAGCCCCCGCTATTTTTCAGGATGGGATCATACTGTGCGCTGTTTCGCTCTTGCGGGCTCCCGCTTCACTCCCGGCTGAGTCTTTCTCCGCACTTGGGACAGAAATCGAAATCCTCATCGGTCTGATATCCGCAGGCCGGGCACCTGCGGATCATGCGAGCCGTTCTCCCGCCGCTGACCAGGGTCAGATCCTGTTGGCGTATCTCTCTGCCGGATCCCCTGGATATCTCTTCTCCCACTGCCGGATCCAGTTCGTAGACAGTGCCGCAGCAGGACATCTGAACATAATACTTACGCCCCCACCTGAAGCAGGGGATAAAAAAGAGCAGCAGCTGGCTGAAGGTCATAAAGACCTGGTATCTCCCGTACTGTCCGCATTGGCCGCATATAACCAGCTGATCCGAAGAAATATCCTTTCTTCCCTGTGAGATTCCAATCATCAAGAACATCTTTTACCTCCTCGTCCAGGCTCCGTGCGGGGACACGTGCAGAAAAACAAAAAGAAAATCTTCAAAAAACCTGCAGATTCCGCAGATCTGTCAGGAAATAAATATTAGATCTGTCAGGAAACAAATATTATAGAAGTAATAATTATAAAAGACATTGGTGAAGATATCCAGATTATCATTTTTTAATGCAAATTAATACATATTACCCGTTTCCACCGTTTCCCACATCTGTTTTATCTGTTTTATTCAGCCCTTATTATGATATGATGATATCGTCAGAAGACCCGTACCGTTCTCCTGTTGAAGGAGACGGTCCTCCAGTCACAGCATTTTCAGAAGGGGGAATATTACATGAAAAAAGTGAAATTCGGAATGGTCGGCGGCGGTCTCGGTT
>Ga0310695_10004795_pt1 | contig 24446 bp, 23 predicted proteins | sample RumenRJG_04DNA_FD_203882 | JGI IMG/M metagenome (GOLD analysis project Ga0310695, IMG submission 203882) | Bovine rumen microbial communities from Lethbridge, Alberta, Canada - RJG_04 (v2) (version 2) | ecosystem: Host-associated > Mammals > Digestive system > Stomach > Rumen | place: Canada...
GCAATATTCTGGTACTTGGCCATAGCGTCGATGTACTTGCCTTCCTTATAGTCGATGTTCATCAACTGGAAGTGGTACTTGGCGCGCTGGTCACTCTGCGGATAGCGCTTGATAGCGTCTTCGTACACGGACTTTGCAGCCTTGTGCATACGGAGGTTTTCGAAGGACTTTGCCTTATAGAAGGCGGCCTGGTCCACAAGGTGGAATGCCGGATACTTGGTCTGAACCTTACCGAAGGCGTATGCAGCTTCCAAGAACTGACGGTTCAAGTAGAGACGCATAGCGGCGCGGTAGTCGTTTTCCGGTTCGATCTTCAAACGACGATAACGTTCTTCACCGATTTTTTCTTCGCGAGTGTCACCGAAGCGGCTGGTGAGCTTGACAGCCCAGATAAAGCCACGGTTCTTCTTGGCGTAGAGGTCATCGTGAGACATTTCGAGGTCGAGAGCGAGGTAACGGAAGATGCTCACGTCCTTGACGTTAACCGTAGCGCCAGCAACCGGGTAGCCTTCCTTCGTGAAGCGGAGGCGGACACCAAGGTGCGGAGAGAGGTAGTAAGTCAAAGTGAAGCTCATTTCCGGATTCAAACCTTCGCCACCTTCGGAGTCGGAATGGAACACGTCGATGAGGGAAAGTTCTGCCTTAGCTTCGATCACGCGGTTGAAACCACGCCAGAAGAGGGAGAAGTTCAGGTTAGACGGAATGTTGTAAGCATCGTCGCGGTCGCCACCGAAGAAACCCGGGGCAACGAAACCACCGTTATCTTCCATGCTGACGCCCGGCTGGGCAATGTTCTGGAGAGCAACGCCCACCAAGAGGTAACCGAACTTGGAAGAGTTGAGCGGGTTCCAGCTCAAGCCCACGTCGGAACCGACAGTCACCTGCTTCACATCATCGAACTGGTTGATGTAGAGCACGGACACATCGATACCCAAGGCAATGCAATGCATGAGCCTGTAGGCATAACCGAGCAAGAAGGCGTATTCGCCGTAGGACTTGCCGCCGTCAATGGAAGCACCGTTTTCGAAGAACGAGAAACCGAGAGTGTGCTTGTAATCCATCGGGAAGGTCAAGCTAACGTATTCCTGGCTAGCTTCACCACTAATAGAGCTAAAGAACGCTGCGCTGAATTCCAACTGGTCAGTTTCGGAAATTCCTGCGGGGTTCACATACATGGCAGTATTGCCACCAAATTCTGCAAACCAGTCATTCTGCTGATACTTGTGCGGAGAATAAGTGGCTTCTGCAAACAAGGAAGTGCTGGCTACCGTGAGTCCAAGGACTGCTGTTTTAATAACACTAGTACGCATCACTTACTCCTTTACTTGATATCCGTACGGATAAACTCAATACGACGGTTCTGGGCACGGCCTTCAGGGGTCTTGTTCGTGGCAACCGGTTCGGTGTCACCCTTACCGCTCGTAACGATACGGCTTTCGTTGATGCCCTTTTCCACGAGGAAGTTCTTCACGGAAGCGGCGCGGTCTGCAGAAAGCTGCAAGTTCTTTTCTTTCTTACCGACGTTATCGGTGTGACCAACAATTTCGAAGGTTGCTTCGGTGAAGGTTTCCATAATGTCCACCACCTTCATGAGGGAGATGTAGGAATCCTGAGTAATCGTAGCCTTACCGGATTCGAAGTTCACACCTTCCAACACAAAGACTTTCTTCGGCGGCTGCGGCACTTCGTCCGGGCATCCGTCATCATCCTTATAGCTGTTCAGAGTTTCTGCCTGTTCCGGGCAGAGGTCAACGCCCTTACAAATGTGGGCGAACTGAGAAAGCATACCCTTGGCTTCAACCCACGGGTCGCAGAGACCGTCGCGGTCGTTGTCAGCATCCGGGCAACCATCGTCGTCCTGGTAGCCGTCGAAGTCTTCGGCTTCTTCGGGGCAGTTGTCGAGGCCGGTGCAGACGCTTGCGTACTTGTCGGATACGCCTTCTTCGGAAACCCACGGATCGCAAAGGCCGTCGCCATCGCTATCCGGATTACGAGTTTCTTCAACCACTTCTTCTTCCTTCACCAGTTCGGCAGAAGTCAGACCGATGTCTGCCTTGCCCTTACCACGCTTGAGCATCGGCGAGGTGGACTGGCAGTAGAAGTTCGGCTGCGACAGGGAGTGGTTGATGAACTTCGGATCCAAAGAAACGTTCGTGCGGTTCACCTTGATGAACTGGTTGAACGGATAGTAGTTCTTGTAGATGTTGTTGTATTCCACCTTGGTCTGGCCGGCAGCGGGGTCGGCGAACACACCATAGTAGTGGTTTTCCATGAAGATGTTGTTGCGAGCGATCACATTGGTCGGGCCTTTCAGAGCAAGGCCAGAGTAGCCGTTGCGGAGCACGACGTTGTGTTCGATGAAGGCATCGAGGGACTTAGCACCCCAAGCGAGGATGCCGGACCAGCGGTTGCCGTACACCACGTTGTTGCGGAGATGCGGGAGCGAGATGAAAGCTCCGATACCCGTGGCGTGGTTGTCGAGCACATAGCAGTGGTGAATGTAGGGGGCAGCGTTTTCGCAAAGGATACCTTCGAGACCGTTCTTCACGGTGAAGTGCGACATTTCGGCGCCCGAAGTACCCATGACGGTCGGACCTCTACGGCCACCATCGATGATGGTCGTATGGGGATCTTCGCCCTTAAGTACAACACCCATGATCAGGGTGATGTTTTCGTTATAAGTTCCGCGTTTGACAAGGATGGTATCCCCGGCGTCCGCATTACCGAGAGCATCTGCAATCTTCTGATAGTCGCCAGGAACATTGATATTCTTTGCCATGGCGGTTCCAGAAAGAAGCATCGCCCCGGCCGTGATTAAGACCAGTTTCTTTAGGGTCATACTGCTACGTTTCTCCAATCATAGAACACTTTGAAATTAAAACCTATACACCCGCCAAAACGACGAATGCAAAATTCAAGTGGGAATATACCTTCAAAAACGGCATTAGTCAAACGCTTTTCGCAAAAAATGCCTAAATAATTGAGAAAATGTCGATAAAATCGTTTCATCGAGGTATATCTAACCCGTTCAAGGTCAATCGGCGGATGCCGGTTCGGCCTTTTCCTCTTCCTTTTTCGCGCCTTGAATAGACACGCGAATCTCTTGGCAGGTCTTTTTGATGTCCTGCAAAACCTTGCGGGCACGGGTGCCGGCAGACTTGTTTCCGCGCTCGAACTTTTCGTACTCGCGCTTGAAGTTCTCGACTTCCAGTTCAAGATCGTTCACTAAGCTCATAAGCAAACTCCATATAAAAATATGCAGTATGGAAAATAAATTAAAGTTTATGCTAAAAATCCGCCGTTTTGTAAAAAAAACTTCAAAAAACGTCAAAAAACGCATTTTTTTTCATTTTTTAACATATTATTCACCCTGAACTAACGCCCAGAGAGTTTCCAGGGAAGCTTTCCCCCGCTCTCCGACGTTTTCGGAGAAGTCATTTACGAACATCCGGATATGCGCTTCCATGACATTCGGATCGTCAATTTGGGCCAATTTATCGATAAACGGAGTCACCAGATTTTCCCGCTTACGGGCGATATTCAAACTTTCGCGGATTTCTTTTTCCACTTGAACAATTACGTCTTCTCCAAGAGAACGTCTTGCAACACCTATTCCAAGTGGTATAGGGGTTCCCGTATGTTCTTCCCAAAACGCACCCAAATCCTGCAATAGATAAAGGCCGTCCCGTTTCCAGGTAAAGCGAAGCTCATGTATTACAACGCCTTGCACAGCCTCTTTGGAGCGCAAAGATCGGTAAACCTGGTCAAAAAGAGCGTATTCGATTTTCTGCTCGGATTGTCCCGTTTTCCGGTGCCAAAACTTGAACAGAAGGGCCGCAGTCGTATCAGCACCGGGCAAAACCACCGGTTTTTCAGGACAAAAAGAGTCCCCTACAGACGAAAGCAGTAACGGACCACAGCCGTATCCAATAGCGCCACCGCAAGAAAGGCATGTGTATTCGCGTTCGACTTTGGGATACACCTGGGCGCTCACCTTTGCAACATCAAGCTCTCCGCGGCGCACCATTTCATTGAGGGTTTGCACGTCGGCAAAATGAACTTCCCATTCAAAAGGGGAATTTTCAAGACCCTGGACAAGAGCTTCGTAGATATAAGTGTCGTTAGGACAAGTGGAAATACCGAGAGAAAGACGCATAATAGTGTGGAGTGTGGAGTGTGAAGTGTGAAGTGTGAGGTGTGAGGTGTGGAGTGTGAAGTGTGAGGTGTGGAATGGATTGTCAATCATTACTCACTACTCATTACTCATCACACATTTTTTTAGGGCGGCGAGGGCTTCGTTGAATTTCCAGGAGGCGCGGTCGCGAGTGGTCGCCATGTTGCTCACGGCGCGAATTTCAAAAACCGGCGTATTATGCGCCATACAGGCCGCAATTCCTGCAGCACCTTCCATATTTTCGATGTCCGCATCAAACATCTTGGCACGCATGCGCCCCAGTTCTTCGGTGCCCGTGCAGCAATTCACCGTAAGGCCTACGGCAGATTTCAATTTTTGCAAGTGAACAGGAGCATGTTCTACAGCAGTTGCACGTACAGAACTCGGGAACGGGGAAAACGTACCATCTTTTTCTTGATAGCCCATATCCCCCACACATTCGGAATCCACGCGCACGACATCAAGAACATTGATTCCGCGGTCGGGATAGGCGCCACAAACACCAAGAATAAGCACCCCCGAAATTTGAATTTTCTGCTGCTTGACAGAGGCTAACAAATACGTTAAATTCGTTGCAAAATTCAGGATTCCCATCCCTAGAATGCAAGCGTAGCCACGGTTTTTCGAGAGTTTGATTAATTTGTCTAAAGTAATTTCGTTCGCAGAGTCTGCGTACTCCGGAAAAAATGAAGTGAATTCAGCCGGCGTTGCAAAAGCGAACAAATACACAGGTTACTCCAGTTTTTCTACCGCATCAACAATAGCCGCCTCAAGTTCTGCAACACGTTCCACCTTAATGTTACAGGGGCGTTCTACCTCGCAACGGGCAGAGGCAACCGCGGTCGCCTTGATGAGGCACTGTTCAAAGTCGAGACCCATGGAATCGGCATAAAGCCAGCCAGCAAAGAAGGAATCACCAGCACCGATACGGTTGTTGACCTGGACCGTAGGCGGCAAAAGCTGCACTCCCTGGAATTTCTTTTCCACCAAGCGGAATGCGCGAACCGGAGACTCTTCATCAGTTACAACCAGATTCTTAATCGGAAGCCGTTCCAACACGGCAGTCGCAGTCATTTTCCAGAACTGGGGACTCGACATCACCTGGGGAATTCCAAGCCTAGAAAGCAACTTGCAGTATTCCTTCAGGTTGATTTTCAAGAGCTCCACGCCTTTTTCAAGCCAGGCGTCCACATCTTCGATGGCATCCACATAAATCTTTTTGCCAGCGAAATCAAGGGCGTTCAGTAGCTCCACATTGAACCCCTGAGGGAACGTTCCGCACAAGGCTACACTCTGGGTCGAGCTCCAGTAGTCATTGATGGTCTGGAGGAAATCCTCGTTTTCGTATTCCGTAAGATCCGGCGAAGGTTCGATGAGCTCCGTAGATTCGCCCTCACTTACGATAGTAGTGCAAATACGAGTCGGCTCCTTAATCCATACGGGCGCCTGTTGAATTCCGTATGCAGAAATTTCATCGAAGATTCTTGGGCCATGTTCCGAGCCCAAGAAATGCATCATGAGCGGGGAGCCCCCCAAAAGGTGGAGCACAAGGGCACAATTGATGCCCTTGCCCGAAGCATACTCTTCGATTTTCCCGATACGGTGAACCTCGCCCGGAGTGAACTTGTCCACATAGAACAAGCGTTGCCAAGCGGGATTGAGCCCGAGAATTAGGATTTCCTGCGACATGGGTTGCCTAGAAATTCACCTTGAAGAACTTGCGCTTGCCCACCTGGACAACCAGCTGGTCTGCACCCTTGATTTCAATCTGGGACTGCGGATCGGCGAGCTTTTCGCCCGCAATCTTTACGCCGCCGTTCTGGACCATGCGGCGAGCTTCGCCCTTAGAGGCGAAGGCCTTAATTTCGACGAGCAGGTCCAGGGCACCGTAGGTGCCGGCCGCCACGCTGCATTCGGCTGCATCGCTCGGAATGGCATTACCGCTGTGGATTTCACGTTCCTTGGCAGCGGCGGCCTCGGCGGCTTCTGCGCCGTAGTACTGCGTCACGATATCGATGGCGAGGCGGTGCTTCGCATCGTTCGGATTCATCTTGCCTGCGGCAATGTCGGCCATCATCTGCTTGATTTCTGCAAGCGGAATGTTGGTCAGAAGTTCAAACCAGTTTTCGACGATGCTATCGGCGAGGCTGTAAATCTTGTGGTACATCACGTCGGCCGGTTCATTCAGGCCCACGTAGTTACCGATGGACTTACTCATCTTGACCTTGCCGTCGGTGCCGAGGAGGATGGGCATGAAGAGACCAATCTGCGGTTCCATGCCTTCGAAAAGCTGCAAATCGCGACCGCGAAGCACGTTGAACTTCTGGTCGGTACCGCCGAGTTCCACGTCGCTATTGATGGCGACGGAATCGTAACCCTGCATCATAGGGTACATGAATTCATGCAGGCTGATGGGGGTATTGGCGGCATAACGGTTGTGGAAGTCTTCGCGTTCAAGCATCTGGGCCACGGTAAACTGGCCCATGAGTTCGGTCACCTTGCTGAACGGGAGCTTGGAGAACCATTCGCCATTGTAGTGGATTTCCACCTGGTCGCGGCGGACCACCTTGAAGAACTGTTCCTGATATTCCTTTGCATTTTCGAGTACCTGTTCGTGCGTGAGGCGCGGACGGGCCTTGTTACGGCCACTGGGGTCACCAATCTGAGCTGTGTAGTCACCCACGATGAGCACAACGGTATGACCCAGGTCCTGGAACTGGCGAAGCTTGCGCATCACGACGGTGTGACCGAAATGAACATCCGGAGCGGTAGGGTCCACACCCATCTTCACGCGGAGAGGAACACCAGTATCATAGGACTTCTGAATTTTCTTTTCGAGTTCATCTTGCGGCACAACATCGGTAACGCCGCGCATCAAAATTTCAAGTTGTTCCTTAACGGGACGAAATTGCATAATTTTCTCAGTTGTTAGAGGTTAGTGATTAGTGGTCAGGAAAATTACAAGTTTTAACCGCCAATCACTGAAAGCCCATGTAGAAGGAATGGATTATCATAACGGAATAAATATAGAAAAGTAGACTTTCACGTTTTTTCTTATATGTTATATTTGCGACGCAAACTACCTTAAAAGGAGAACATTCATGAAAAAGTTTATTTTAGCACTGTTAGCAACCGCCGCAATGGCTATGGCAGAATCCCATACCCATGACGGATTCTTCTTGAACCTGGCACTGGGCTTTGGCTATCAAGGCTTTACTTACGATGCAAACAAGGCCATATACGACATGGAAGCAAAAGGCGTTTCTACTGAATTCGACCTTAAGCTTGGCGGATGCATCGCAACCAACACCCTTTTGCACGCCACAATCCTAGGCGTAACCAACAACAGCGAAATCGACTATAAAACAAAGGGCGGCAAAAAGCAGGGATCCTCTTCGGAAGAAAGCGAGAACTTGTCGATGCTCGGAATTGGTCTTACGTACTATCTGCCTGAAAACATCTTCATTAGCGGATCCGTCGGTTTTGCTCAATTCAATCTGCAGGACAACTCTGACGAAGACAAAGACATCGAAGGCGCCACCGAAAAAGGCCTTGGTGTTCAAATTGCAGCCGGTAAGGAATGGTGGGTCAGCGACAACTGGGGTCTGGGCCTGTCTGTCGCATTTACTTATGGCGCAGCCGAAGACAAAGATGATTTAGGAGACGCATCTGCCTACGGCGTCAACGTCATGTTCTCGGCAACGTTCAACTAAAAAAACGGGGAAATATTCCCCATCGCAAAACTATTTTCCGAAACCAGCAAGGTCTATACCAAGCTGGTTTATTTTATATGTAAGGATACGCGGAGTCGTAGAAAGGCTGCGCGCAGCGGCAGCAATTTTACCCTTGCTACTCTTGAGGGCATCACAGATAATGTCCTTTTCGTAAGCTTCCACCATGCGTTTCAAATTTCCGTTCACCGGAGTTCCACTAGTTTCAGCCGTTTGAAGCGTGGTCGGGAAATGGTGCGGGTAGATGACATCTTCATCTGTTACAAGCACGGCACGTTCAATTCCATTCTCGAGTTCACGCACATTTCCGGGCCACGGGTAACTCATGAGCATGTTGATGGTGGTACGCGCGAGACGGCGGACATTTTTGCCCACGATACGGCAATAATGCTCCACAAAATGGTCCGCCAAAAGAACAATATCCGTCTTGCGGTTGCGAAGGGGCGGAACATAAATCGGGAAAATATGCAGCTGGTAGTAAAGGTCTTCGCGGAAGGTACCTTCTTCGACCATCTGCTGCAAGTTCTTGGTGGTGGCCGCAATGACGCGGACATTTACTTTTTTAGAAATGCGGGCGCCAATACGTTCGACCTCGCCATGTTGCAACAAGCGCAAGAGTTTCACCTGCAAGTTCGGCGAAAGTTCACCCACTTCGTCGAGAAAAAGCGTACCGCCATCGGCCTGTTCGACGCGGCCCGGCGTTTCAGCCAGGACGCCCACCAATGCACCGCGCTCGCTACCGAACAGTTCCCGGTCCAAGACGGATTCGGGCATGGAGGCGCAATGGACGCGGACGAACGGGCCCATGTTGCGGTCGGAACGGTAGTGAATAGCCTCGGCCACAAGCCCCTTGCCTGTACCGACTTCACCCACAATGAGGGCCGGCAGGGGGCTGCGGGAAACCTGGTCGATCTGCGCATACACGCGCTGCATTTCGCTGGACCGTCCAATGATATTGTCGGGATGAAAACGATCCTTCAGTTCCAATGTCAAGCGTTCGTTTTCAGCCTTCAGCAATTCGTTTTCTTCACGGGCCTCGCGACGAAGCTTCACGGCTGCGGCGAGCATCTGCGCAATAATTTCGAGGAGACGGAGTTTTTCAGGTAATTCGTCTTCCACAGGATTCTGCACGTCGGCACTGAAGGCGCCAATGACCTGGTGTTCCATAATCACGGGCACACACAAGAAAGCCTTGTCTTCGGTTTTACCGCGTCCCGTTCTATCCAAGAAGTCCGGATCCTTGGCAACCGAGGGAATGATGATGGGCTTACCCGTTTCTACCACGCGGCCTGTAATACCTTCGCCAACCTTATAACGTCCCTTGCGAGCCTGGCGATTCGAAAGGCCTTCAGCAATTTCAATAGAAATTTCGCCCGTATGACGGTTATACAATGTCAGAGTCGCATGTTCCACGCCCATGGTGGATTCCACCACTTCCAAAATCGGATGGGCAACGCTCTCGAAATCAAGCGTCTGGTTAAGAATGGAGCTGATCTTGTAGAGCAGCTCCAATTCAAGTATTTTGGATTGGGAGGTGGGCATGGCGGCCTACCTTGTAGTCTATTACTTAAGGGCTTCTTGCACCAAGGCAGATGCGCGCTTGGCGTCGAAACGACCCTTGACCTTCGGGGAAAGTTCCTTCATGATCTTGCCCATATCCTTGGGGCTAGAGGCTCCGGTGGCTGCCTTGATTTCGGCAATGAGGGCCTTGACTTCGTCTTCGGTCATTTCGGCAGGCATGTACTTGCGGTACAGAGCGATAATTGCTTCTTCGGCAGGAATCTTGTCCATGAAGCCACCCTTCGTGAGGATGTCGATAGCTTCCTGCTTCTGCTTCACGCTGCGGGCAAGAACGTCGACACACATTTCGTCGGTGATGGTTTCTTCGATCTGGGCCGGAGTGGCGCCATTCTTCATGGCTTCGTTCTTGATGTCGGAATGGAGGGTACGGAGCGTTCCGAGTGTTTCGGAATCGTGCGCCTTCATAGCGGCCTTGATATCATCCTTAATCTTAGTCAGCAATGCACTGCTCATTTTTTACCCTTTGCGGACCCTATCCGCGATTAAAAAGTCTCTAGAAACACGCAACGAGCCACCGGTCATGGACCGACGACTCATTACAAAAATCGATGCCTTAATGGCGACCGCTAAATCGACCCGAGAATCGGGCGCGAATTAGTAGAGGCGCTTACGGTTCTGGTCAGCGATTTCCTTCAAGCGCTTGCGACGAGCGGCAGTTTCGATGCGCTTCTTTTCTTCAGAAGGCTTTTCGAAACGCTGACGCTTCTTGACATCAGAAATGATGCCGTTCTTTTCGCAGGACTTGGTGAAACGCTTGAGAGCGCGTTCAAAAGGTTCGTTGGACTTAACAATTACGCCGATCACGATTATCCTTTGGTTAAATTAGAAATTCGTTTTTGGATAGCCAAATATATTTAATTGCCGGAATTTCGTCAAGGGTATAAAAAAAGCCCCTTTTGGGCCTTTTTTTGAATAAATTTTACATTTTAACTTGCGTAACATCAAAGACTTATGTATATTTTTTGTTATAAAAGACTCCTTTTGTCTTGATTTTTCAAAAAAGTGGAGAATTGGATGAAAAAAGCAATCTTATCTCTGAGCGCCGTTGCCCTCGCAAGCTCCCTGCTTGTGGCCTGCAACGAAGAAGAAGAACTGGTTCCGAAGATGGAACAGCCTAAGCCCGCGGCACAGGCACCTGCCGAACAGTCTGCCCAGCAATCCGACGAACAGCCCAAGGCTGACGAACCGGAGCTCGTCCCCATCCAGTCTCTTTCTGGAAACGATGAATCTAGTGAAGCCGCAGTCGAAGAACCTGCAAAGAACGCAGCTCCTGCACCGGCTGGCAGCGTTCAACCGCTTGCCAAGGGCGAATTCGTCATCCAGGTCAGCATTCAGTCTTCCAAGAGAGCTGCTGACGGCATCGTGAAAAAACTTGCCGAAAGCGGAATCAAGGCTTATATCGCTGAAGTGGAAAATCCGGGCGAACTGGAAGGTACCTACTACCGCATTCGCGTAGGTTATTTCGAATCCAACGCAAACGCCCAGGAATACGGCAAGCAGGTTCTTTCTCCGCTGAACTATGCTTGGTGGGTAGACATGAGCAAGAACGACGACGTGGGCAACCCCGGCGGCGAAGAAGACTACTCTAACTATTCCTATTCCAATTCTAACACTTATAACGAACCGGCGGCTGCACCCGAGCCCGAACCGGCACCGGCTCCCGAACCAGAACCTGAGCCAGCGCCTGCACCGGAACCGGCGCCCGCTCCTGCTCCCGAACCTGAGCCTGCACCTGCACCGGCTCCCGAGCCCGTTCCTGCCCCCGCACCGGAACCAGCACCTGCTCCTGCACCGGAACCGGCGCCTGCAGCTCCGGCCGCAGATAACTTTGACGACTGGGAATAAGCCGCGAAAATTTAGATATCAAAAAAAACTCCGCTTTTGCGGAGTTTTTTTTCGTTTTAGATCCTGCTCCTGCGAACCTAAGAATTGTAAGGCAACAAGTTGCCAACAATTCTATATCGATTTCGAACCTACGGTTCTCCACTCAGGATGACACGCTGTGTCACTTCTGCAAGTTCAGGCTTGCGTTGGCAGCACCGTAAAGGCTGATGCTGTAGTCCTTGATCACGTACACCGGAATCTTGTTCAAGAGCGGACGGATGTTCGGGTTGTAGTTCTTTTCGAAATACTTCATGAACAGGTTATCGCGTTCGAGCCAGCGAAGATCCTTCTGCACCGTACCGCCAGCCAGGTAGAAACCACCCAGCGGAAGGAAAAGCGTAGCGGCATCGCTTGCAAAGCGAGCAAGCATCTTCACGAACAGGCGCATCATTTCGGCAGCGACCGGATCGGTATCGCTGGCGCGGCTGATGTACTTCGGGCGATCGTTCGGTTCGGTTTCTTCAATCTTCTTGAAGGCTTCGTTATCGGGAACGCCGCGGGTTTCCTTCCACCATTCGTACATGTTGCGAAGGCCCATGCCGGACACGAGCGGTTCAACGCCCGGGACCATGCCGATCTTCTTTTCCATGTAGTCGTGGAATTCCTGGGAATCCTTGTCGAACGGGGCAAACGTAGAATGACCACCTTCGGAACATGCCGGAATGTACTTTTGACCGTCAAAAGCAAGGAAGCCTACACCCATGCCAGTGCCCGGGCCAACGACGGCCTTGGTGGTCTTTTGCGGAGCGGGCTTGCTACCATCGGTGTGGACCAACTGATGGATTTGTGCGGGGTCGTTCACGTCGAGCGTCGGAATGCCGTAGCTAATGGCCATGAAGTCGTTGATGACTAACGTCGGAATTCCCGTAGCAGCGCTAAGGGCTTCACCATCGACACTCCACGGGAGGTTCGTCATGACGCACTTGTTATTGCATACGGGGCCTGCAGCACTGATGCAAATGTGGGAAGGCTTAAGGTCTGCGCGGCTTTCGAGAGCAATTTTGAGCGTTTCGCGAACTGGGGCGTCAAGACCATCGATATCCTTGGACGGGCAATCGGTTTCGAGAATCAACGTGAACTTGCCGTCCTTATAGCCAACCAGGCCAAGGTTCGTGTTGGTACCACCAATATCGCCCGCCAAAACGAGACGGTCAAATTTTGCATCAGGATTAAGCCATTTGATTTCCATAAAAACTCCAGTTTTAAACGTACCGGTTAATTATAAATAATTACTCGCCGAGATATTCAACTGCAAATATGAGAGTTGAACCGCCAGGGATAGGTCCTGCGCCTCGAGCTCCGTAACCAAGTCCAGGAGGCACCACCAAAATTCTCTTTTCGCCGGGAAGCATACCCTGCACACCCAGCTCCCAGCCGCGAATCACACGACCTGCACCCAACGTAAAGCCGAATACCTGGCCACGATCACGGGAACTGTCAAACTTGTAACCATTGGTAAGCCAACCGGTGTAATGCACCTTTGCCACATTACCCTTTTGAGCGGGCTCGCCTTCGCCCTGCTTGATAACCGCATAACGCAGGCCCTCGGGACCATTTTCAAATGTAAGCGTCGTAGTGTCGGGGAAGAAATCCATATTTGCCACCACCGCTTCGTCGACTTCAGAAGAAACCAGTTCGACGCGGAAAATCAAAGTGGAATTGGACGGAATCATGGAATAGGCCGTCGCACCATAACCCATGGCCGGTGACACGCGGAACCAGCGCACACCGCCTTCGCGCATGCCTTCGAGACCTACTTCCCAGCCCTTAATCATTTTGCCGGCGCCCATTACAACAGCAAGAGGCTTGCCCATATCCTTGGAAGAACCGAACTTGCGACCCGAAAGGAGCCAGCCAGTATAATGGGTCTTGAGCACGGAGCCCACCATGGCGGGCTTGCCGGTACCGACCTTTTCATCGTAAACCTTGAGGCCCTTGGCCGCTTCGCGCCACTTGAGAGCTTCCACATTCTTGGGGAACACGTCGGGTTCCATGGGAGGATCGGCACTCACCAGTTCTACGATAAAGAACAAATCTGAATATTCAGGAACACCTTCTAGAGAATTTTCGCCGTAGCCCATCTGGTAAGGCACGTAAAGTTTGCGGACTTCGCCCGGTTTCATGCCCACAAGACCCTTTTCCCAACCCTGAATCACCAGGCCCATGCCGAGAGTAAATTCTAGCGGTTCACTGCCGGGATCCGATTCCGAGAACAGCTTAAAGCGGGTATCCGTCGGTGCCGGCGCAATCGAATCCACAAAAGTCAACGGAGCAGCCGCAGAATCTACGGATGGAACCTGTGCCACGGTATCTACAGCAGCCTTGGGTTCTTCCTTGGACTTGGATTTTTTCTTCTTGGATTTCGCGGACTTGTCCAACAACGCAGTCGTGTCAACTTTTGTCACGCCGGCAATCTGGTCGGAATTAAAGTCGTTTGCAAGGCGAAGAGAGTCAGCGATGCGCAAGGAGTCTGCAAGACGGGCTTTTTCCGCCAGGATTTTTACACTGTCTAAATAAACGTAGCTTTTGTAATGCACCCTGATAAGCTGACCGGCCCGAATGGAGTCCCCAGAGCCTTCCCTAACCGTTTCAACCTTGAAGGGAATGGCAAAACAGGCGCTACACATCAGCAATACAAGAAAAATCTTCAATTTCGACATAAAATCTCCTGCCCCACAATTTAGAAAATGCTAGTTTTTGAGAGTAACGAATAATTCCAAATGGAATAAAATATGCTATCAGTCATTATCGTCATCGCGATTATTGTCCTGTCCGTGATACTCGCCGCCATCGGCGCGTACGTGATTATCCACAGTTCCGACGAAAAAGACGAACCCAAGCGCGTTATCGACGTTTCGGGACAATACGCCGTAGTGGTGCGCCCCGCCCGGGAATCCCTCACGGCAGTAAAACCTTCCGAGGCGTCGCTCAGATCTTGGCTCGATACACAGAATTTGTCCCCCGAAAAGAAAGAAGAATTGATTGCCCAATGGAACGCCTCGATGGAAGCCACCATCCGCACCATCGACGAAGGCGACAAGAACGGCACCGCCACCTATCGCATCGAACTCGGCCCCAAGGGCAAGCAATACGTGAAATTTGTGAGCGACGAAAACTTTATTACCCGAGAACAAATCCGCAACCATGCGGAAATTCTCCCGCCCTACGTCTTGGGCTGCGACTGTAGGCTTTTGCCCAAACAGCCCTGGGAAAATCCCAGCAAGTCCGGCTGGAAAGCAGTCGTACCTGCACACGGCAACCAATACGATGTCCCCGACTGGAGGCAACTTGCGTAAATCTCTACTTACAGCACTTCTCCTTGCACCCGCATTGTCTTTTGCGGCAGGTTCTGCCATTATCACCCTCGAAATGCCCGTAGGCGCACGCCAGTTGGGTATGGGTGAAGCCGGTGCGGCTCTTGCCGACGACCCGACCGCCATGTACTACAACCCGGCAGGTCTCGCCTTTGGCCCCCTGGCCGACGAATGGCGCATGAGCTACCCCGCCGAATCCAAGAACGCCCCCTTCTTTACGAGCATGGCCTCCCGTTCCAAGGACGGTTTCTTCAGCAAAAGCGAACTTTGGGCCGGTACCGCTGAAGGTATCCAGAAATTCGACGGCGAACAATGGGTCAACTACCATTCCATTACCTTGCAGGGCAATGCCAAAGTCCGTGATGCCGTAAAGGTTTATGTAGGTTCCGAACGCGGCTTGGACGAATATGTACGCCAGGTGAAAAAGTTCAACGACATCAAGAACGCCGATGACGAAAAACACGTGGTCGAAGTCAAGATGCCCTGGAACCTGGTTGTGAAGGATACCATTACGGCTGTCCTTTACGAAAGCCGCACCGAAAAGCTCTGGGTGGGTACCCCCAAGTCCCTTTACCGTTTTGACGGCAAGGCCTGGAAAAACTACGACGACGAACTGGGCCACCACCGCATTACCGCCTTGGAAAGTCAGGGCGCCTCTATTTGGATTGGTACCGAAGATGGCCTGTTCGTTTACCGTAACGGTCAATTCGAACAGAAAGGCAAAGTGCTCCCTAGCCAAAAAGTGAGGGCGCTCGTATGGTCCGAAAACCGCAAGGAACTTTATGTGGCAGTCGAAGGCGCCGGTATCGCCAGGCTCATTCCCAAAAAGAGCGTTAACGACAAAGACCGCTGGAGCCTGTTCACCGAAGAAGACGGCATCATGGACTTGTCCCCGACGGCATTGGCCGTAGATAGTTCTGGCCACATCTGGGCTGCCCATAACGGAGGTCTTTCCCACTTTACGTTGCGCAAGTGGGAACAGGTGCAGTTCGCCGACAACAGGGTAAACGATATTTCAGTGGACCAGCGTGGCGGCATCTGGATTGCAACCGACAAGGGCGTATGGCGCCACCTGCCAGACTACGCCACCGCAAGCGGCCGCAAAGCCGAACTTGAACGTGGCGCTGCCGAAGAAGAAGGTTCTACCAAGAGCGAAGACGAATGGATTCACTACCACAGCGGAAACGGCCTTAGCACCAACAAGGTGTGGGCGGTTCTCCCCCAGGGCGGCGACGTATGGTTCAGCACCGCTAACGGCATGGAGCAGTTCAAGGACGCCGACTACCAGATCACTGCATTCTACGAAAAGCTCTTGCCGATTCTGAACATTCCCGACCTGTACCACCTTTACGCAGGCATGACCATTCCGCTGAACGACTGGGGCACGCTCGGTTTCTCCGTGAACTTCGTGAGCTTCGGTTCTACAGTCGCTTCGGGTGATGTGGACGCCGACGATTTAGTGGCTTACAACAGTTCCGAAATCGTGGGCGGCATCAGCTACGGTACAAGATTCCCCAACGACTGGGGCCTGGGCCTTTCCATCAAGTTCTTCTATTCCGACTTGAGTTCGGGCGCGGCCGCAGGCGAAGAAGAAGCGACCACATTCGGTTACGCATTTGACATCGGCGTCTTGAAGAAGAACCTGTTTGTAGACAAATTAAATTTCGCCTTGGTGCTGGCCAACATCGGTCCTAGCGTCTACTATGTGGACAAGACGATTGAAGACCCGATTCCGCTGACCTGGCGCCTGGGACTTTCTTATGAGATCTTGAGCCTTGCCGATTACAAGTTGACTGTGGTCGCCGACTACAACCGCGAAGTGGTTTACGACGATTCCAAGGGCAACCCGGAACCGTTCTACATTTCGAGCTGGAAGTCCCTGATTCACCCCGAAAGAGACGGCAACAAGGTTAAAGAATCCATTATGCAAGGTGTATTCAACCTGGGTACCGAATTCGTGTACGCCAATACAATCGCACTTCGCGCCGGTTACCTGTACGACGAAACCGGCAAGCGCAATGAAGTGGACTTGGGCTTTGGCTTTATGCTCTCCGATGTGTTGCAGTTCGACTTCGCCACCATCAAGGACGTTGGCGACAACGATGGCGTACGCGACGGTCAGATGCGCTTTGGCATGCTGTTCAAGTTCTAGCGGCTACGCCGCTATGTGAAGTGTGGAATGTGTAGTGTGAGATGCGGAATTAGTCATTACACATCTCACATTTTTTACTCTACGCGTTCAAGGATAACAAGGGCGCGATCCTGCGTACTGTTAGGAATCGTATAGAAATGCTTGCCCACGAACTTGTAGCCAAAATCTTCCGGGTGGAAGGTTTTGAGTTCATCGGCCACGGCAGGGCCCTTCATGAAGAATACGCGGCCGCCTACCTTAAGTGAATTGGCGATGCGCGGAAGCGTCTTTTCCATGAGTTCAAAAGCGCGACTGATGACGCCGTCTACCGGGATTGTCATGCTGCGGCTCGTGACCTTGTGGCCGAATACATCGATCCCCTTGAGGCCCATCTTCTCGATGACCATATTGAGGAAGTTGATGCGGTTCGGGCGCGGTTCGCACAAAGTAAGGCGAATGGACGGATTCACAATCTTGAGAGGAATCCCTGGAAATCCAGCACCGCTTCCCACGTCAATCATGCGGGCAGGCCACTTGGGCACATACGCGTTGATGAGGGTACAGTCGGCATAGTGGCGTTCCACCATAGTTTCAAACGCATTGAGGCGAGTCAAATCCTGGTCGTCGTTATTGGCTCGAAGTAACTGGTGAAATTCCCAAATCTGCTTTAGCGTTTCGGGCTGAAGTTCCACGCCATAATAATGCAGCAACTTGTCGAGACCCGCGAGCGACGGTGTGACACGCTTGCCGTTAAACAGCGGAAAGTCGGTGCGGGGCGCCTTGAGGTGCGGCACGAAATCACGACCTGCGGCAGACGCATTGCGGGAAGGAGCCTTTGAGAAGGGCTTTTTAGACCAGTTATTTGCCATAAAGACAAAAATAGAACTTTTCAAGGTGCAAAAACGTACCGATTTGAGCAAAATGGCGTGTATAATATAGAGGTACTCCCGAAAATGACATTACTCCTATTTCTTTTGGCTATCGCCGCCCCTTTGACTTTTGCGATGGAGAATTCTTCCCTTAACGAAGCCCAAGTTTTTGAATGGTGGGACGACGGCATTATCGATGGCGACGAGGCTCACGAGATTCTTGACCTACTGGAAGAAGGCAATACTCAAGAAGCATGCATTCTAGCCGAGGTGTATGCACTTGAAAGTTGTGCCAGCGAAGAAAAAGAATACCCCAAAGCAACAAATCCACACAACAAGCTAAAAACCAAAAAACGCACTGCAACTAAAAAGAGCGGAAAACAACAGGAACTAACAAGCCTTGTTCCACACGGATACATAGAATGGCAAGGCCGCACAGATTCACTGGGATATCTAGAAAACCAGCGCACCGATATCCGGATTGACTTTTACAGGTATACGCTACGTCTTGGAGCGCAATCCCTTTTGACTTACAAAAACGCCGGCAGCGAAGCCCACTTCGGCCAAATTTCAACGAAGGAACTGCATAGCGTGATTCCGCTAGATACCTTGTGGGGCACCGCCCTATTCTATCCCCTTTACAGCCCGATAGGAATCTTTCGACTAGGGGGACTCCTGGATACCGCCAAAACAATCCGTACGAGTTTCGCCTTCAGCCCTTTTCAAGGTTCCCCAAAAGGCTTTGAAATAGGGCTTGCCTATTGGCATCACCAGCACCCGGCCGACAGCGTGGAGCGCCGTTCATTTGCAGCACAGGCGAAGGGCAGTTGGGGGAATTTTGCGATTTGGTGGGTTCCTGAAAATGCGGGCGATTTACCCTTAATGAAATTGCAATTGCAGCACCGCGAAAAAATGGAATATGCGACGATTGCTTGGAAGACAGACGCCTACGTGCATGGGGATTCGCTGCCGGAAGAGGCGCGTTTGAGTGCGACGATTGCGAAAAGCAGACTTTGGGGAAGCCAGACAATTGGCGTTATGACTCGCGACACATGGAAAAGCAAGTTCACCGCAAATGCGCGGACAATGATTCCGCTTGAAGGTGACACGAGCAAGACCCGGTTCAAGGCAAGCGCAGAATCGGGGCCAGGTGTTTTGAGGGGAACGGCAAGCATGACATGCCTTTCGGCGGAGGATCATTGCAGGCAAAATGACTTGGCGCTAAAAATCAGGTCTTCGTGGAATGTCGACCGCGAGCAGCTGGTATTTTCGGGAAAGGTTCGCGCAAGGCACACGCGAGACGAAGGATTTGGCACGCCTCTTTACGAGGCCGGAATCGCTTACGCACAAAACGCATCTAACAATACAAGTATTGCCATCACTGTTCCCAAAGGCATGCCATCAAAAGAGATTCAGCTACGCAGCAGCACCGAAATCGGAACGGATTTTTTGCAGTTGTCGCTAGCGGTCACATTCAGGCGAACCGCCGAAGAGGCGTTTCACCCGCTACATGCGGCAATGAAAGCAAAAGTGTTATTTTAAGATTCCGGGTCAAACCCGGGATGGCCATCGGGCTTTACTGGCGGCTCCAAAGGGCGCAATAAGTTTGAGTGCGGGCGGAGAGGCGTTCGTCCTTGAGGATTTCGCGGATTTGTTTCTTGTCGAACCACTGCGCCTGAATTTCCTCGAGTTCAGAATCGCTCGGGCGAATTTCACCGCCGGCAACGCCTACGACGACAACGTTTCTTTCGTTGGAAAATCCGACGGCGGAATAGCTCGGTTTCCAGACTTCGTCGATGCGCATGAGCGAGAGACCCGTTTCTTCGCGGAGTTCGCGGGCAGCTGCTTCTTCGTAGGTTTCGCCCGGATCGATTAGCCCTGCCGGGAAGTTGTAAATACTCTCGCCCACAGCCATGCGGTACTCCTTGCAAAGCAGGAGCTTTTGACCGGTGCAATCATGCATAATCATCACGACCGCGTGCGGTTTCTTTTCGAGTATGTCCTTGAGGCCCGTAATGTCGGGATTGCGGCTGATCATCTCATACGTTTTCGGTTTGCCGCTAACGGTCCTGTAGTGAATGTCGTAACGGGTAATGAATTTTCCCTGGTGAATTTTTTCAATCGATTCAAATTCCATAATCACACCCCTTGGATAGTTTCATAGTAAATGCAATCATGTTTGCATTCACGGTTAAACGCGCCCTTGCAAATGGGCATTTTGTAAAGCATTTGCGCTTCGTCTTCGTTGCGAGAGATTCGCTTGCGCACATAGCCGATATCTTGAAAGTTCGCTTCTTTCCCCTTGACAAGCGCGGCACAAGTATTCACCCACACCACGTTACAGTCTTCATGGGCACACAAGTCAAACGAACGGCGAAAATCGTAAGACCCCGTCGAGAACGAGGGCACAATAATAAGTGTCAGCTTAAAGCAGCGCATCAGCTGCTGCATATATTCCGTTTCCAAGAAATCTCGGCAGACCATTATCGCAATGCGGCCAACACCCTCAAAATGCAGAATGTTTACAACAAGGTTCGAATTAATTTGCTCAAGATACCCGACACCATCGAATTCCTTGCGGAACGGGTTTTGCTTATTCTGTTTGCAAATCACGTTGCCAAACTTGTCCATTATCGTCACGACATTACGATTCTTTTCCCAATAAGACGGCAAGATAATCAGCGACGGGATCTTATCTGCTTCGGCAGAAGAAAGCGCCCTAATTTTTCCAGCGACGTAATCCGTCATTTCAACATTCCCGAGAAGTTCCGGGAACACCACGATATCACTTTCATTTTCAGCAGCGGTCCAAATCTTTTTCCAAATCAGTTCATTATCGGCATCAAACGAAGGATTGTCGTAAACGATATTGAAATACTGAACCTTGTCCTTGTCCGTCAACTGCACCTTGAAATTCCGTTCGCGACGCAGGGGCGTAGCTGCGATCTTTACGGCTTTACGCACTTTAAACCGCGGAAACAAATTTTTCTTCAAAAAGTAATGTTTGTCAATCAGGTCGCCGAGCACTGTATTTTCTATCAGCAAAATATTGTACAGAAAACTTTCGAGATTATTGTAACGGTGAATCAAGCGGTGTTTACGTTCCCACACGCAAGAACAACGCGGCAAGAGCCCCACACCAACCGACTCGCGGTTAGTATTCAGTACAACCGAAAATTTTTCCTGTTCAAGTTCTTCAACAGCCTGGTTCAACAGCAACGCCATGGACTGATCCAAAATTTGCAAAAGCCCAAGCATTGCATAATCGTCACCTTCTGCCTTAAGGCGTTCTATCAAGGACTTTATTTCTGCAAAAAAAGTCTCCGTCAAATCACTAGGAACGAGTTCCCGAACAACCGTACCGCCCTCAGGCCTATCCAAAAACAATGTACCGACTCCCGCCCGAACCTCCCTGTATATGCGGTCTCTTTCGGCAGGAGACACACAACTATACTTGACAAAGAACTCCTCCGAACAAGAGTTCACAATATCCGAGCACAGCGCTGCGATAATGTTATAAAGGTTTGGCATAGAATAAGCAAAAGTTAACAATGAATCATGGGCGTGTCATTCAGGGCTAAACGCACCATACAAAATTCAAGGACCCCGTATGTGAGCAAAATCACACGACGACCCTTTTCTACGCCACCAATGCTCTTTCCCAGCAAAAAATAGCGTTGTATACAACGCTGTTTACTTCGGTAAACACGTTTTACTCCTCCCGACTGGTTATTCCAAGTCGGAATATCTATTTTATGGATACCCAAACACTCCCTGACGGCCCTAGGTTACCTCCTTTACCCAGGGCCGTCCTCTTTTTTAGGGGTTAAATTCTAAATTTGAGCTAATGATTATCGCTACAATCATCGGGGCCATCGCCTTTCTGCCCTCCATCGCCTTGAATATCGCACTCGCCTTGGGTGCCCCGCTCGGCAATTACGCCATGAACGCGCGCTACAAGGTGATTCCGCCCGAGGTGCGCAAGGCGTTCATCGTGCCGACCGCGATGCAGTTCGTGGCCCTTTTCGTGTTGCTTTCGGCGGGGCGTGTCCTGCCCGAGACCATCCCGTTCATGGTGACGCGAATTCTCGCCTTCTTTTTTGCATTGTATTTGACGTTCTATACGGCGACCGTCCTTTTTAGCACCGCCTACAAGGAACGTACCGTAATGGGGACTTTTGCCGTGATTACGGCGGTTTGCTACTGGATTACGGCCTTCGGCACCTTAAGTTGGGAGTAGGCCATGGAACCGCAGCAATCCAATGCCCCCAAGCATAATTACCAGCGCGACTTGGATTATATTATCCGCAGGCTGGAACGCACCGGCGAAGTGCCGACGCTTTTGCTGCATGCCTGCTGTGCGCCGTGCAGCAGCTACACCATCGAATACCTGTCGCAGTATTTCAAGATTACGCTTTTCTACTACAATCCGAATATCGCGCCCGACGAAGAATACCGCCACCGCGTCGAAGAAATCAAACGGTTTGTCGCCGAATTCAAGACGAAACATCCGGTCACGCTGATCGAGGGTGAATACGACCCGAAGAAATTCTACGATGTCGCGCGTGGGCTCGAAAACGAACCTGAAGGTGGCGCACGCTGCCGCAAGTGTTTTGAATTGCGACTCGCCGAATCGGCCAGGCTCGCGAAGGAACTGAACTGCGAATACTTCACCACGACGCTTACGATTAGCCCGATGAAAAACGCGCAGGTGCTGAACGAAGTGGTGCAGGAGCAGTGCGATATTTACGGTATCCGTCGCCTGCCCAGTGACTTCAAGAAGAAGGGCGGGTACAAGCGCTCGATTCAGCTTTCAGCAGAGTACAACTTATACCGACAAAATTACTGCGGATGCGTGTATTCCAAGCGGGACACGGAGAAGCGTGATTTCGAGGCTCGCGAAACCCAAGCCTAGAACCAGTATCCAATTCCAATCTGCAGCTTATTCAGGATGATGTAGGAACCATCCCATTTGTCCGGTTCTTCGTACATCACCGTCGTCGTTTTCTCTTCCGATTCCGTATCGCGACGTGATTCTCCTGCCTGGATTACCTGTGCATCGCATGATACCTGTGTATCCACAACATCCGTAAACTGATAGGTAAGGCGTAAATCAACAAAAATGCCATTATCAAAAACATGGCCTATGCCAAGCGCCGCACCCGCACCAAGCAACGATTCGTCGTAGCATTTGTTATTCAAGTTTCTACCAGGCCCAATCAGCTCCCCTTTTTTCACTACGAAAACATTCACGAATGACCCCGCCTCCAGAAACAGGATTCCCGTAATGCGGATTTGCGCAAGCATCGGAATTTCCAGATAGAACAATGCATCCCATTCATCACCCTTCCACGTTCCGCCACAGGAGCCATCACAATTATTCCCCATTTCCACATAGCTCGAAAAATAGCGGAAATCAAGCCCTAAGCCCGAATGAAGGTAGAATTTGGGCGACAGGCGATATGCCATATCAAACGAAAGCGTAACCGCATTACCGACCCCGTTCGTATAAAAATCCCATTCGGAATCGGTGACAATGCCCACCGAGCCCCCACTTAGACGCGCGCCTATATCGAGTTTTCTTGAAGCAGAATCATCTTTGGCAAACAAGGGTACGCCCGCCAACAGGATGGCGGCAAACGCCGTCATCATTTTTTGTATAGTCATGTTCTCCTCCAGAATTACAATGTTTTAGAGTTCTCTTTTACGTCCAAGAATTCCGTCAATGCATGTTTCAAACTCACTAGAATTCATCCGTTCGTATGTATACGCGCCCGAGCTTGATTTCCACAAGTAATCTGCATTGTCATCAGAGCACATTCCGGGCAAGACATCGTCCATATCGCGGACCGTCCCCACGCATGAAACATCTCCCGACTTTAGCGTTACGTGCAAGCTATCTTTATAGTGGGCGTAATCAACACTCAGTTCGAACGTCAAATCGGCATGAGTAAACTTCACCGTGGTATTCGTCTTTTCCAAAATACTAATACCGGAGCTTTCCTGGCCGAATTTCGTATCCGAATAGTAATAAGGTGTTTCCAGCTGGATAGAGCCTCCGTTCCCGAGGAAATCGAACAACTGGTCCACAAATACAGTCTGCATATAGTCGTAATCTTCACGATCCGCAAAGCGGTATTCCACCTTGTCTCCATAGAACTTCAAGAATTGATCGTAGCCATCGCTCATACAGCCCATTTTTTCTTCATGGTAGCGGCACTGCGTATTTTTCCAAATTCCATCAAGTTTACCCGACGTACCACCCACCCAGATAAACGATTCCTCGTATCTTTCCTGATCAACTTCATACGGATCGGGTTCATAAGTCCTCGAAAGCAACAGCGTATCGCCGCGGAAACTGTAAGCGAATGTCAGCGAATCCGCAAAGTAGAAGTTTTGGTCATAGGCAAACGATTCGCCTTCCTTGACACAACCGCCATTCATTTCAAACACAATCGTTATCGAGTCTCCGGCGGAACTACGTTCCACTTTTCCCGACTGAGCGATACGGGCCAGCGCATATTGAGATTCAATCTGACGCACATCGACAGGATTGTCATCAGCGACATCCCCATTCACGTCTTCGGTAAAGCCTGCGCAGCCCACAAACAGGGCGAGGCATCCAAGGCAAAAAGCAAAGATATTTCTCATTTTATTCATTCTTCAATTTTTCACTTAGGGGAAACAGTTGCAGGTTTAATCGGTACACTCGGCTGCACCCTTCGTCTTCAGAAACAATTTCCTTGACTCGTTTGCGGAATG
>Ga0310695_10004797_pt1 | contig 24427 bp, 19 predicted proteins | sample RumenRJG_04DNA_FD_203882 | JGI IMG/M metagenome (GOLD analysis project Ga0310695, IMG submission 203882) | Bovine rumen microbial communities from Lethbridge, Alberta, Canada - RJG_04 (v2) (version 2) | ecosystem: Host-associated > Mammals > Digestive system > Stomach > Rumen | place: Canada...
GAAGCAGCTTTATGACCGCATGCGCCAGTGCGGAAAAACTACACTGTTGGAGGTGGTGGCTTACACCGAAGCCGAGGGGCTTGCCGCCGCAGAGGTGGCTGCCGAGTGCCATTGCGACATCTTGATGGGCACCAAGTATAGCGACACTATAAGGGACTACTGCCACAGCCACGGCATCCGCTACATGCCCTTTGTGGGCACGGTGACCGGTCGTCCGTCGGTGCTGACAGGCAACATCGATGACATCGTGGCCGAAGCGCAGTCGCTTGCAGCCAAGGGTGTTGACGGCATCGACCTGCTGGCCTATCGATACACCGGCGATGTATCCCGCCTGATGCGCGCCGTGACCAAGTCGGTCGACAAGCCGGTGTGCATGGCCGGGAGCATCGACTCGACCCGGCGTCTTGACGAGGTGAGTAGGGTAGGGGCTTGGTCATTCACCATCGGCAGCGCGTTTTTTGAACACAAGTTTGGCGATGACTTTGCCGATCAGGTCAATTTCGTGTGCGAGCACATCAAAGCGACAGAGGATGAGCGAAAAAGTTAGCAATTATTTGTCAGATTTGTCAAGATGGTGTAACTTTGCACGATAGTTTGCAACATCATCTAGACAATCACTCAAAAAACATACGACAATGAACGACCTGAAATTTTATCTGGACATGGCCGAGGAGAGCATGCAAGAAGCCATTGCGTTCCTCGATGACTCGCTAGCCCACATCCGTGCCGGCAAGGCCAACGTGAAGATTTTGGACCCAATCCGCGTAGACTACTATGGGTCGAAGGTTCCCATTGGCAACGTAGCCAATATCTCGACTCCCGACCAGCGCACGATTGCCATCCAGCCATGGGAGAAGAACATGTTTCCTGTGGTGGAGAAGGCCATCATCAACAGCAACATCGGCATCATGCCCATCAACAATGGTGAGGTGATCAGGCTGAACATCCCGCCACTGACCGAGGAGCGCCGCAAGCAGCTGGTCAAGGACAGCAAGGCCGAGGCCGAGAAGGCTCGTGTGAGCGTGCGCAATGCCCGCCGCGAGTGCATCGACGGCTTGAAGAAGGCTGTGAAGGAAGGCATGAGCGAGGACGTGCAGAAGGACGGCGAGGAGAAGGTGCAGAAGCTGCATGACAAGTACATGAAGCAGATTGACGAGCTGTTTGCCGCCAAGGAGAAAGAGATTCTGACGGTGTAGTGTGGTCATTGATCGGGATGCGTTGTGCCTGATGAACTGCCAAGCTGGCATCACGCCACAAACTGCGAAACTATAGCAATCACGCGAAGCAAATTTGCTTCGCGTGTGTTGTTATGAGAGGCTGGGAGTTGTGTCAGATTTTGCTGCAGGGCAGTCTGCGAGATAAGCATGAGTTTGTTAGCGGGCTGCTGTCGCGATGATACAGGGTGCAATGTGGGTTGCTCCTAGTCCGGCCAGTGATGGGTAAACACTTATCAACTGCGGAAGGTAAATGATTTGGCACTTTAGTAAAAAGTAATTACCTTTGTAGCACTAAATGAACAAGTTCTATCGTATCGACATGAAACAATTCAATCTTCTATCGCGTCTCGTGCTGGCTGTGGCTGGCATGATGATAGTGAGTAGCGCCTGCACAGCACGCACCACACAGCCGGGTACTCAAACATCGATGCAGACACCGATTGCCAACAAGGCCTCTGTGGTGGTTGGTGCAGCACGCACCAGCCAATATGTGCCGCTGCTCAAGGGCAAACGCATCGCTCTGCTAAGCAATCAGACGGGTATGGTGGGTGACCAACATGTGCTGGACATCATGCTTGCCAATGGTCTGAATGTGACCACCATCTTCTCGCCTGAGCATGGTTTCCGGGGTACGGCCGATGCCGGCGAACACGTGAGCAGCGGTTTTGATGAGAAGACTGGCATCCGCATCGCATCGCTCTATGACGGCAAGGGCCCAATGCCTAGTGCCGAGACGATGCAACAGTTTGATGTCATTGTCACCGACATCCAGGACGTGGGTTTGCGATTCTACACCTACTATGTGACGATGGTCAACTTGATGGATGCAGCAGCGGCCTACGGCAAAGAATTTGTCGTTCTGGACCGTCCCAATCCGAACATCATGACCGTGGATGGTCCTATCCTGGACATGACACTCAAGAGTGGGGTAGGGCGGTTGCCGATACCCACGGTGTATGGCATGACCATGGGCGAATTGGCTCAAATGGTCAACGGCGAGGGCTGGCTCAAAGAAGGTCGCAAAGTGCCCTTGACGGTGATTCCGTGTCAAAACTATACACGCCAGACGCGCTACGAACTGCCCATTGCTCCATCGCCCAACCTGCCCAACATGCTGTCGATCTATCTGTATCCGTCGACGTGCTACTTTGAGGGCACAACCGTGAGCCTGGGCCGCGGCACCGACTGGCCGTTCCAAGTCTATGGCCATCCCGATATGACAGGACGTAATTTTGAATTCACTCCCCGCAGCCGTTCCGGTGCGAAGAATCCGCCGCAACTCGACCATCTGTGCCATGGTGTGGACCTTCACACAATGGATACTGAGACTGCCATTGCCCAGGGCATCAACCTGGAGTATGTCATTGATGCCTATCGCGACCTGAGTCGTCAGGGGAAACAATTCTTCCTGAAGAGCAACTTCTTTGACAAGTTGATGGGTCGCACCGACATCCGTCAAATGATTGAGCAGGGCAAGACTGCGAACGAAATCAAAGCGACGTGGGCAGAAGATGTCATAAAGTTCAAAAAACAACGTGCACCCTATCTGATTTATCCCGAAAATTAAACCAGCAGCAAAAAACTGAGTCATACGATCTGTATATGACAATTAAACATACATATCGCATCATCTATTAACTTAATATTGACAACAATGAAAAGGACAATTTTAAGCTTCGCCCTGGCAGCCATCGTGGCAATGGGCATGCATGCGCAGACAGCTGTGACTGTCACTACCAATGGTGTGACCCAACAAAGCATCGAACAACAGAAGAAGAATGCCAAGTTGGCCGAGAAACAGGCCGAGGAGCTGAAGAAGCAAGCCGAGGCCGCTAAGAAGCAGGCTGAGGCCGCCAAAAAACAGGCCAAGGAAGCCAAGGAGCAAGCCAAGAAGGCGAAAGAAGCCGAGAAGCAGGCTAAGAAGGCCGAAAAAGAGGCCAAGAAACAGGAGAAGATCCAAAAGCAGCGCCATGAGGCCCAGAAGAAGATAGAAAAAGAGAACAAGAACATCGAGAAAGTTCAGAAGGAACTTGCCAAGGCTCAACTCGAGGCTCAAGACCCTGATTTGCAGAAGCAGGCGAAGGCGCTGAAAAAGATTGACAAACTCAACAAGAAGATTGAGAAGTCTAAACAGAACATCGCCAAAGCCCAGAAGAAGCTCTGAGAAAATAGAACTATCTAAAAGAATAATCCCCGCTAGGTGGCGGGGATTATCTTTTTCTAATCTTGTTTCTTAGTGTTAGCCTTTTAAAAAGCCTTCGGCTTTTGCTTTTACCCGTTCGGTCGCGAGCACTTCGTGGTTGTAATCCAGCCGAACTGAGTGTCCCTACCGCCTGGCCATTCACGCGGCACGCCGCGTCCCTACATTGTGCATTGATTAAACGACACCAAATTACTTGAGCAATGCCTGGATGTCGGCCTCGATGAGCTTGATGTCGTGCGTGGGCTCGTAGCGAGCGATAACTTCGCCTTGCTGGTTGACAAGGAACTTGGTGAAGTTCCACTTGATATCGGGCTTGCTGGCATAGTCAGGATCGGCCTTGAGCATCATGTCGTTGAGCAGTTTGCCAATCTTGTGGTTCAAATCAAAACCTTCGAAGCCTTTCTGTGCCTTGAGGTAGGTGAACAAGGGTGACTCATTGTCGCCATTGACTTCGATCTTCTTGAATTGCGGGAATTCGGTACCATAGTTCAATTGGCAGAACTGCTGAATTTCGTCCTCAGTGCCAGGTGCTTGATTGCCAAACTGGTTGCATGGGAAGTCGAGTATTTCGAATCCTTTGTCCTTATAGGCCTTGTAGAGAGCCTCGAGTTCCTCATACTGTGGTGTGAAACCACAGCGTGTTGCGGTGTTGACAATGAGCAGAACTTTGCCCTTATAATCGGCTAACGAAACATCGTTGCCTTTGCGGTCCTTGACCGTGAAATCATATACGTTCAGTGCCATGACAGTTGCAGAAAATAGTGTTATTAATAATGTTATAATTGTTTTTTTCATTATTGTTTTAGACTTTGTGTCACACTGTTAATAATACTTCACTTGATGATACCCAGCTGGCGGCTGATGTCGAGCATTCGCTCGATGGGCCTGACAGCTCGTTGTGCAATGACAGGATCGACCTCGATGGTGGGCTGCATGTATCGCAACGAATTATAGAGCTTCTCGAGTGTGATGAGCTTCATGTAATTGCACTCGTTGCATGCACACTTGCCATCGTCGGGTGGTGCAGGAATAAATGTCTTGTTGGGGCAACGACGCTGCATCTCGAAGAGTATTCCACTCTCGGTGCAGACGATGAACTCCTGTGCCTCGTTGTCGACAGCATAGTTCAATAGGGCCTGTGTGCTTCCCACCTTGTCGGCCACGATTCTGATGGGTTTTGGGCACTCAGGGTGCACGAGCACCTTGGCTTCGGGATGTTCTCTGCGCAAGTCCATGAGCTTCTGTACCGAGAATTGCTCATGCACATGGCAAGCTCCGTCCCACAGCAACATCTTGCGACCAGTGATGCTGTTGATGTAGTTGCCCAGGTTGCGATCTGGTCCGAAGATGATGGGCTCATCTTCGGGCAGGCTCTCGACAATCTGCTTGGCATTGGACGATGTGACGACGACATCGGTCAGTGCCTTGACAGCTGCGCTGGTGTTGACATAGCTTACTACAGTGTGGCCTGGATGAGCCTTGACGTATGCTTCAAACTCATCGGCCGGACAGCTGTCGGCCAGGGAGCATCCCGCACTGAGGTCAGGAACAATGACAGTCTTGTCGGGACATAGAATCTTGGCCGTCTCGCCCATGAAATGTACTCCACACAGGACGATGACAGGTGCATCGGTTTTTGCAGCAAGCTGTGCCAGTGCCAGACTGTCGCCGATGTGGTCGGCTAGTTGTTGAATCTCTGGGCGCTGATAGTAGTGCGCCATGATGACAGCACCGCGTTCTTGCTTGAGTCGCAAGATTTCGCTTCGCAAGTCGATTCCCGGGTCGATGGGTTCATCGACATAGCCTTTATCAACATTCATATTATTAATTTTAGAATTTATTTTTTAAAGAAAAACTTTTTATTAGTGGTAGTAGGGGCGTTAATAGTGACAATAACTTTCGGGCCGAAAGCTTGCAAAATCAGTTATTATAACATGATAATCAGATATTGTCATGTTCATTAACAACCTAATTGTCTGAATTATTGTATGCTATAAACTTTATTAACAACCTGTTTACAACGTGCAAAGTTAATAAAAAGTCGGCACATGACTTGATGATAACGTTGAAAAAGTGTGTGGAAAGTCGTGAAAGAATTTTGTGTTAAGTTTTTTGGTCGTCTGTGTAGTTTGTTTATCTGCACAAATGTTTGGATTGTGCAAATGAATTTTTGAAATGTTGTCGTCAAGTTATCAACATGAATTAACAGGTTTGTTGACAATGGACACTAGGTTGTAATTGGGTGTAGCTATAAGTATTTAATGAGTTTGACATGTGCAGTGGAATCTGTGACCAGAATCATGGGTGTGTGTTGAATGTTGATGTTCTTGAGCATGGGGTCGATGAGTCCTCCTGGTGCCCACCAGTGTGTGGCTGTGAGTGAGTTGGTAGTGATGTTGCGTGCCCACTGTGCAGTGTCGGTGTCGACGAGTATGTCGGCAATGTTGATGTTGTCGTCATAGGCGTGGGTGATGTTGTTGAGTGTGTCGATAGCTGCTTTTCGGTTCTTGTCGCTTCGTGACCAGAACAGGATGGCAGTGGGTTTGCCCATGACGTTGAGGTCTTCAAATCCTTTGTTGTGCTTGTAGAGTGTGATGTTGTTGATGATGCCTTGTGTTGCCTTGTTGTGCTGTATGAGATAGTCGATGGTTGCTGTGATTGGTTGCGGTTTTGCTTCGGGTTGAATGGTTTGTAGTAGTTTTTTTACCTTGTCGATGTTGTGGAGTTGGCTGTATTCAGCAACGAGTAGGACGGTTGACAATAATTGTTCGGGGTGTTGAGCAATTTGTTGCTCGATGAGTCGGTCGATGGCCTGGTAGTCGCTGGCATCGAAGATGTTGTTATTGTCCTTACGGAACTTCATCCATTGCTGTGTGATGTCGTTTCCCTTGACATCGGTGGTTGGGACCCTGAGTCCGTCGCTCTTGACAGTCATGTCATCTCCATCTTTGACCACCATCTGTGCGATGAGTTGGTTGTTAGCGTCCCAAATCCAGAGCAGGGTGTATTGTTTGCTGGTACCCTTGAAATTGAATTGGTTGCCCTCGGTGATCATGACACGTTGTGTGATGTTTCCGTTGTCGCCTGTATAGGCGATGGTAACGAACTTGTCGGGTGCGTTGTCGATTTGTCCTTTTATGGTGAAGTCGCTGTCGGTGCAGCTGGATGTGGCAAGAGCCAGTGTGATGAGAGCAAGTGATAATGTTAGAAAGATAGGTTTCATTTTATTTTTTGGGTTTGAGTTGGAATCCTACTTGTACGTCTTGATAGTTTTCGCTCAAGAAAGCTAGTGCCTTGAGTGTGTCGTTGTGGCTGATTCCACTGATGAGTCGCATGATGGTGAGTAGTCGGTCGGTATCAAAATAAAGGTTTAGATTATTTTTTTCCTTTTTGACATGAGCTGTGACCGAGATTGCCATCCACTTGAGTGTGATGGTTCCCTTGGATGGACTGTAGCTATACTTACCGTTGATGTCTTGTCCGGCAATGGTCATTGTCCAACGTCCATCGGTGGTGAGCCGCAGTGAGTTCCATCGTTTGCCGATGCGCAGTTTGTCATAAGCCTTGCTAAGCTTCTTCTTGAGTTTGCCTTGTGCAATGGGCTTGCCAATCTTTCCGACCAAGCTAGTTCCCTGTGCCTGTACGCAGGGTTTGTCATACTGCCATGTTCCTGCGATGAGTTGATTGGCCTGGATGCGTTCTTGTTCGATGTCTTGCTGTGTGAGTGTGAACACCGAGTCGGGGTGAAACAGTGCAATAGAGTCTTGTGCGTTGGCCGTGAAAAGGGCCATCGCACCGATGAGCATTGCACAGAGTTGTTTGGCACTACATGTTGGCATCATTTTCGACATAATTTTTGTACCACGCCTTCTCGTCGAGCAATTCACCTTCGTAGTACTGCTGCATGTTGTCGATGTACCAGTCGTTGCGTTCGAAGACTAGCGACAGTATGATCTCGTAGTCTTCTGAATTGTTGCCCGGCATGTGTGTAGTGATGATGACATGTGCAGTGGCTGTGTTTTGCGTGATGTTGTCGATGCTCTTGACTTGCATGGTAGGAAAAGTCCAGTCTTGTCCTTGCACCCAGTGATCAGCATCGATAATGGGATCTTGTGTTCGCTCAGCAATGTTCAACGCCTTGTTTTGTAAATCGTTGTATTCTTGTGACATGAACATGCTATCGAGTTTTAACAAGTCATGCTCTTGATCGCTGAATGCGACCTGATAAATGTGATTGAGTCTTTGTGTAATGTATTCCTTCGACGCCTTGTTGTCGTTATTTTGCTCGGTTAGCTGTATTTTGGTATTACGGCTATTATTGGCATTGCAACTGCCTGCAAGCAGTGTGAGAGTGATTAAGAGGATAGTTATTCTCATTTTTTATTCTTTTTTGTAATTAATAGTTCGTTGTATAGTGTAGTCATCTTGTCGTAGAAGATGTCGTAGTTAAGCGTTCGCTCAAAGTCATCCTTGGCCTGCAATCCCATCTGCTGTCGCTTGTCAGGGTTGTCTAGTAGCGCCGTGATGGCCTGTGCAAGGGCTTGCGGTTCGCTGGGTGGTACGAGTATGGCATTTCGTTGGTCGGCGACATACTCGACTTGTGCTCCGTTGTTGGTTGTGATGTGTGGTTTTCCCTGCATCATATACTCGAGATTGGCAATGCCGAGTGCCTCGGGTTCGACCGATGGCAGTACGCCCATGTCGCACTGTTGGATGATGTGTGCCATGTCTTCTTGGAATCCTACCAGGGAGACATTTTGGAGTAGCTGGTTCTCGACAATGAAGCTCTTGAGCTGTGTCATGAACTTTGGTTTTCCTTGTCCGATGACAACGAGGTGGAACTTGTCTTTATCGAGCATGGTAGCTGCTTTGAGCAGAATGTCGACTCCTTTTTCAGGTGTCAATCTGCCGTGGAACATGATGAGTGTCTTGTCGTCGGGAATGTTGAACTTGTGTCTGATGTCGGGTGCTGGCGAAGCGAGTGGGTTGTCGATGACGCTGTCACGGATGATGCATGCCTTGTCGTGGTTGTATCCCTTGGCATGATTCATCCACTCGTCATAGGCTCGATGTGAGACAAAGACCATCTTGTCGATAGACTGGTATAGTTTTCGATAGATGTAGTTGGTCTTAGGTCGGCAAATACCGTGTATGGTCATGATGACCCTTGTGTTTCGGTTCTCGCTGATGCGTCTGGCCATGACTGCGGTGAATGCATCCTTGAAGGTGTGTACGTGAACGATGTTGTGTCCTTTTCTGAGCAGTCTTGCCAGCCGTGTTGGACTGTCGATGTCGGTCATTCCCTTGAGGGGAAGTATGGATACGGGAATTTCGAGTCGTCTGAAGTGTAGCAGCACGGGTTCGTTCTTTTTGCAGACGACTTCGGCATAGTATCGCTGGTCGTTGCGTAGCTTTGACACCATCTCGTAGGCGTACTCTTCGGGTCCTCCCCAGTATTTATTAGAAACGACGTGGAAAATATTGATAGTCATAATTTTATTATTTATTTATCATGATGTTAATGAGCTGGTTGAGGTCGCTGATGTCGTAAATAAAATCTCGGCTAAGGTCCTCGTACCATACAGGGTGGTCTCCAGCTTTGAGAATTTTATTGATGATATAGTTGATGTCTGCGATGTCGACTAGTCCATCTCGGTTGACATCACCTCTGACATAGGGTCTGAATCTGGTGTTATCGAGGTATTGCAGATGAGTATGGAGCCATTGTCTGATGTATTCGAGTTCGGCGTCAAAGTCGAGTGTGCATTGTGAAATGTCGGTGTCTCCGCTCCATCGCTGTGTCTCACGTTGTATGGCTCCACACTGTTTGAGATAGTCGATGTGATTTTTATACCGGCTGTAGATTGAGTCGGCATTGAGCAAGTTTTGTCTGAGTTCTCGATATCTCTGCACAGTCTTGATGCTGAAACTGTCGGGATTGTTTTCGATGAGTCTTACGAGCAGATTGTTGAAGTAGCTGAGGTTTCTTTTTGGTCCGACTACGGCATCGTCATGTGGTGGCTCGTTGATCCAGTTCTGTCCTACAGTGCAGTCCAGGTCCCAAGGTGCTATAGTGAGTTTTTGGTCTGTAGTTTGGTCATATACAGCCCAGTAGATGTTTTTTGCTCCGTTGTCGACGGCAAGCATCGCGTTAATGAAAATCCAGTAGTCCATAATGACCGGTATGTCGAAGAAGTCGGCTACGTGGTCGATGAACTGCTGGTGTGTGCTGTTGATGACAAATCTGATGGCTTGTGCCAGCGGCTGGTAGTTGGTAGGCATGACATCGTCGGGGTCGGGATATTTGACCTCAATTCCCAGCCAAGTGTCTTGGTTGTTGTCAAATTCATGATCCTTCCGCATGAGCGAGATGTCGGTGGGATATTTGCACTTCCATAGCATGCCGTGAAAAGTGCTGTCGTTCTGGTCATACTTGGCCAGCTTGAGTTGCTTACGATCGATTGCCTCGGTGAGTGAATAGATGCCTCGGTAGTTGTCGTTGAGGAATAGTTCGATGAATTCACCTCTTACTCCTGACAGTGCTTTAGGCTCTCGGTCGGCATAGTAGGGTTTGGTGGCCATGTCGAGCCACAATTCGTTAGCTACCCGATTGCGTATGCGCAGCAGGTCGACCTGTCCTGCGTCAAGAATCCAGCTGTTGTCGTTTCGCAGCCCGAAGAATGTGCGGTCCATCTTAGTGGAATCGGGATTGATGAACTTGATGTGGTAGTTGCGCTTGTTCTTGTCGGGTGTGTTGGTGGTAGCTCCCCGATGCTTGACTTTAGCTAGCATGTGTTGTGTGTTGTTGCTGTCGGGCATGACCCAGTCGATGCTGGTGATGTGATACTCGTCGTCGAAGAGTCCATTGAGCTGCATGACCGGAAGGTAGGTGAATGCAATGTGCTGTTGCACTAAATTTCCGCTGCATGTGTCAATAGCTTGTAGGAGGTGTTTCTTGTTGGGTTGGATGTTGTAGAAAGTGACGGTTGAGTCGGTGCTGAGTGACTCACCGTCGATGGTGATGAGTGAGATGTGTGCCGTTGTGTCGAGCGATAACTTGGTGGTCCAGTCTTGCCCGAATTGTTCGTGCTGCACACAACAGAGCCATGAATTGGTGCTGTTGTCATAGAACGCCTTTCGACCTCCGAGCGAAAGATTGAATGGCATGGCACAAGCACAGATGCATGTCAGTATAGCGGCTAATAAAACTCGCTGCATGATGCCTTGAAAGTGATTATTTGCCTAACATGATGTTGATAATTGCGTTGATGTCAGCCACATCAAGCATGTCGTCGTGGTTCATATCCTCATACCACATGGGTGCATCGCCACGAAGCATGAATTGTATGATATTGTTCACGTCGGCAACATCGACGATTCCATCTCGGTTAGAGTCACCCATGATATAGGGGCGGAATCGTGAGTTATCCATGTAGGGCAATCGTTCGTCAACCCATTGCTCAAGATAGGCAAGTTCTGCCTCAAAGTCGAGTGGTTGTCCTGAGATGTCATAGGCCTTGGTCCATCGTTGAGTCTCACGTGCAATGGCTCCTGACAGGAAGAGTGGTTGCAGCCTGTCGCGGAATCGCTGTTTGATGCTGTCCTCGCTGAGTACGCCTTGTCTGAGTTGTTGATATCTCTCGACTGTTTTGACCGAGAAACTGTCAGGACTGATTTCGATGAGTCGCCAGAATAAATGTGCTGCCGTCGACAGTGGGACGTTCGAGCCGACTGCAGTGGGGTTGTGCAGTGGATAGTTGATCCAGTTTTGTCCGAAAGTGCAGTCCAGGTCCCACACCGCGAGTGTGAGTTTCTTGTCGAGCGTCTGGTCATAGGTAGCCCAATAGATGTTTTTGACACCACTGTCAATGCCAAGAATGACATTGATATATATCCAATAGTCGATGATGACAGGCATGTCGAAGTACTCGGCAACATGCTGTCTGAACTCATCTCTGCTGCTGTTGACAACAAACTTGACAGCGTTGCCTAATGTAGAGTAGTCTGTGGGCATGACATCGTCGGGGTCGGGATATTTGATTTCAAATCCTCCCCACATGTCACGATTGTTGTTGTATCCATAGAATTTAGACATTCGTGTGATGACATCGATTGCCTTAGCTTTCCAAAGCATGCCATGGAATGTGCCATTCTGTATGGTGTCGGGTTCTTCATACTTGGCCAGCCGCATCTGTTTTCGGTCCATTGCCTCGGTGAGTGCATAGATGCCATTGTACTTGCCGTTGAGGAATAGTTCGATGAAGTCACCTCTGACTCCAGACAGGGCTTTGGGCTCACGGTCGGCATAGTAGGGTGGTGTACAGAAGTCCATCCACAGCTCGGTAGCAACTCGGTTGCGAATGCGTAGCATATCGATTTGCCCAGCATCAAGAATCCAGCTGTTGTCGCTGCGCAGTCCGAAGAATTTGCGGTCCATCTTGGTCGAGTCGGGATTGATGAACTTGAAATGGTAGTTGCGTTTGAGTCTATTCTCGGTGTTGGTGCTTCCGCCTCGGTGTTTGACCTTGGTGAGCATGTTGATAGGTCCCTGATTGGCAGGCATGTTGGCAATGACGCCAGTGACCTGATAGTCGTCGTTGAACGTGCCTGTGAGTTCAAAGATTGGGTTGAACGTGAAGCATATGTTTCCGTCGATGGTGATGGAGTCGCCGATGTGTGCCACGAGGTGATACATTTTGTCACCAGCGACTTGTGTGAACGTATAGCTGTCACCGATGTTGATTGGTTGTCCGTCGATGGTGATATTTTCCCAAGGCTCGGTGCAATTGAATGTGGCTTCGAAGTTGTTGTCAAAGACAGTGTCAGGGACGCTGCACAACCAGTTTCCCGTAAGGCTGTCGAGTACAGCTCGGCGTGTGCCCAGTGTGATTTGTGCCTGGGTCATCAATGCCATTATTGATGCTATGGTGATGAGTATAAACTTCTGTTTCATACTATAATAACTGAAAAATGCAGTAAATATTATGGTGGTCCTAGGATTTGATTAGGGCTATCTGATGACAATCTTCTGTCCGTTTCTGATGTAGATGCCCGGTGGCAGTGTAGCGTGTTGTGGCATTCTCTGTCCCATCAGGTTGTAGATTACGGCAGGCTGTTGTGGTGGTTGCTGGTCGGTGACAGTCTCGATGGCAGCTTGGGCAAACAGGTTGTTGTCCAAAAACTTGAGTCGTCTTTTAATCCAGTCGGCGATATATTGTTTTTCGGCTTCCCAGTCAAGGTTGTGTCCCCCCAGGTCGGTGTCTCCGTCCCATCTGTTGCTTTCTCTTGCCGCAGCGCCTGTAGCAATCAAGTGGTCGATGACATCGGTGTATCGGCAGGTGAGGGAGTCGGTGTGCAATGGTCCTTGGCGCAGTTGCGCATATCGGTCGATGACTCCTTGACGGTAGTCATCGATGAGCACGAACAGCCTGCCCATGACATTGTTGGTGAGTGCCCTATTCAGTTCCGGTCCTACTCTGTCTTGGGGTCTGAATGGATTGTTGGTCCAGTCTTGTCCGACTGTGCAGTCCAGGTCCCACACGGCGAGTGTGATCATGGGGTCTTGTGTTCGGTCATACACCGCCCAATAGATGTTCTTGGCCGTGTTATCGATGGCAAGCAGTGCGTTGATGAAGATGAAGTAGTCGCGAATGACAGGTAGATCGTAGTAGAGGTGTGCCTGTCGTTTCCACTTGAGGTCGTAGGCCGTTTGTGCAAAGTGTACAGCATTGTATAGTATTGAGTAGTCAGTGGGTGTGACCTCTTCGAGTTCAGGATACTTGGTTTCGAATCCGAGCCATACGGAGTCGGTATCGCAATACTCTTTGGTGCTGTTGAATGCAGTAGCACCTGTATAGGTGTTGGCCTTCCAGAGCTGCCCTCTGATGACCTGTTGTCCGGTGCTGTCAGTGTCAAACTTGACCAGTCGCATCTGCTTTCGGTCCATAGCCTCGGTAAGCGCATAGATGCCTTCGTACTGTCCGTTGACAATGAGTTCGATGAGTTCACCTCTGACAGCGCTTCTTGCTTTGGGTTCTCGGTCGGCATAGTATGGCTTTGCAGCCATGTCTAGCCACAGCTGGTGTGCGACTAAGTTGCGTATGCGGCTGAGGTCGGTTTGTCCTCCATCGAGTAGCCAGCTGTTGTCGTCACGCATGCCCAGCAGCTTGAGGTTGAGTTTGTCTCCATTGTCGTCCTCAAGCTTGATGTGGAAGTTTCGTTTGTGCCGGTCGTTGCTGAGTGTCGTTTTTCCTCTCCACTTGATCCTGCCCTTGAGTTGCAATGGCTTCAGGCTGTCGGGGTGGTGCAGCGTGAAGGTGGCTGGCTGGTATTCCTTGCTGAGTGTTGCTTTGACCTCGAGCAATGGCAGACACGAGAAGAGCAGTGTGGCGTTGAGTGTTGAGTCGGCGGTGTATGCCGTGATGGAGTGTGGTGTGGTACCGTCTAAAGCTTGAAATGTGACTTGTGTTCCGTGCTGTACTGGTGTTCCGTCAATGTCGATGTTGTGCCACGAGCAGTTGTCCTCGATGGTGATGGTCGCGCTGTAGTCGGTTCCGAAGCATTGTTGCGGCACAGTGCACAGCCACTGGTTGGCACGTTGGTCATAGATGAGTCTGTGATGGTCGATACACAACTGTGCCTGGCAGCATATTGCCGCCAGGCCAGCCGTGCATATTGCCATCAATGCTCTCATGGTTTAGCTATCGCCTTTGAACATGTCCTTGATGACTCCGATTGAGCCCATGAGATTGGTCGCCTCGTAGGGGAGGTAGACGGTCTTGGTCTTGTCGCCGGTAGCCACCTCTTCGAGCATTCCGATGTACTTCTGTGCCAGGAGGTAGTGTGCGGGGTTGGTGCTTTTGCCCACAGCCTCGGTGATTTTGTCGACAGCGATAGCCTCGGCTTCGGCTCGGCGGATGCGCGCCTGTGCCTCGCCCTCGGCCCGCAATATTTCGGTCTGTTTATCGGCTTCGGCCTGGTTGATGCGTGCGGTCTTCTGTCCCTCGCTCTGCAAGATGGCAGCCGCTTTCTGTCCCTCGCTGGTGAGGATGGTTGCTCGCTTGTTTCGCTCGGCCTGCATCTGCTTCTCCATGGCTTGTAGCACGCTCTGCGGTGGTGTGATGTCTTGTAGCTCGACACGGTTGACCTTGATTCCCCACTTGTTGGTAGCGTCGTCGAGCACTGCGCGCAGTTTGCTGTTGATCGTGTCGCGCGAGGTCAGTGTCTCGTCAAGTTCCAGTTCGCCGATGATGTTACGCAGTGTTGTCTGTGTAAGTTTCTCGATGGCGTTTGGCAGGTTGTTGATTTCATAGACAGCCTTGAACGGGTCGACAATCTGGAAGTAGAGCAGGGCGTTGATTTGCATGAGGATGTTGTCCTTGGTGATGACGTTCTGCTTGTCGAAGTCATAGACCTGTTCGCGCAGGTCGATAGAGCTGGTGTAGACATATCGTCCTCCTGAGAGTGTGACGATGGGCTTGGCGCGGTCGATGAACGGAATGATAATGTTGATGCCAGGCTTGAGTGTAGCATAGTATTTGCCCAGCCGCTCGATGATTTTGGTCTCGCTCTGCGGTATGATCACGAGGCTCATCTTGACAAGCACGAGAGCCAACACAACAATCACTGCTAGAAAAATGGGGAAAGTAGTCATCTAATTTGATTTTGAATGTTGAATTGAGATTATTTTGCTGATAGACATGTTTAGTTGTCAGCACTGATGGGCTGAACAGTGAGAATGATGCTGTCACGGTCCACCACACGCACTGCAGTGCCTTTAGCAATGGGTTGTCCGTCGGCCGAAACAGCCTTCCAGTCGTCGCCGTCGATGGCGACACGTCCATGTGCACCAGCCGCAATGTCCTGGCTCACTCGTCCTTCACGACCCATGAGGGCATCGGCATTGCTAGCTCGGTCGGGGTCATTGCGGTGGAACCATTTGAGTGCCACCGGTCGCACAAACATCACACTCAGAACAGCTGCAATGGAAAAGATGATGATTTGTGCCGTCAGGCTCATTCCACACAATGCGCACAGCAATGACACGGCTGCGCCGATAGCAAAACACAGAATGAAAAAGTCACCAGAGAACAACTCCAGTATCAGGCACAACACGGCGATTATAGCCCACACTTGCCACAGGTTTTGAGAGAAATATTCAATCATATTATTCGTTATTTAACTTTCTAAAGTAGCTTCTTGTCAGTAGTTAAAGGAGTTAAGGAGTTAAATGGAGTTAAGACGTTACAATGTTGTGTCGGTAGGGACGCGGCATGGCACGTCCCGAAGCAACCAATGCCTGGCAGTTCACGCGGCACGCCGCGTCCCTACGCTCGTTCGCGACACACCGCGTCGCTACTCCCTAATCCTCAAGTTTGTAAAACTTGAATGCTTAATTTAAGTTTGTAAAAGTAATATTTTTTTTTCAAACCATCAAACTTCTGCAAAAATTTAACATTTTGTTGTAGCTTTGGTTTGTTCTATGTTTTCGGAAATAAAGTCCCCAGGATGTCACTGGTGATGAACATTCTGGGGACATTTTTTTAGTTGTCAGTCAGTTTGTATTCTGCCTGAGTGGGATAAAATGATCACTTTACTGGAATGCGTTCTCGCTCAATCCCTTGCCATGCAGTGCGAGTTGCTTCATGTATTCAGGGACAGGTTTGCCCAGATACTTGTCGACATAGAGTTTGGCCAGATACTGTCCGAGCATGAATCCATGTCCACGCAGACCTGTGAGCAGACCGACCTCTGGATCGATGATGTATCGTGGCTCGATGTAATATCCCGCCCAGACGGCATGGAATCCGACCTGCGCCAGATTAGGTATCCACTGTGCGAACATCTCGCTCACCACCTTGAGGAATGCCTGGCTGTTGTACTTGAGGTTCTGTCGTGTCTCGTAGGCGTCGCAGTCGGGCGATGCGCAGCCGATGATCTGCCCGGTGTGCAGGAACTGCTGGCCATAGACTGCGTTGAATCCCTTGTAGTGTCGTCGGTCGATGATCATGTCGAGCGAGTCGCCCCCCACACCCAGGTTGGGCAGCCGGCGAGTGATGAACGCCTGGTGCTTGACGGGATAGAGTTGTGTGTCGATTCCCAGCATGTCAGTAAACTTCTCCGACCCCCATCCCATGGCATTGACAAAGTGGTCGCATGTGAACTCGACATAGTGCTTGTCGTGTCGTCGGACGAGGACGCGGTATTTGTCCTCGACGCGCTGCACGTGCAAGACCTCGCAGTCCTCAAGCACTTGTCCACCATGTTGCTTGCCGACGGTGCGGACATACTCGATGGTTCGTCCCGGTGTTGCCTGCCAGCAGTTTTCGGAGATGAGTGCGTGACTGTAGATGTTGTCGTCGGGGTTCCAATATGGCGAGATGACCTTAGTGAAGTCCTTTCGGTCGATCATGCGTGCCTCGCTCCATGCTCGTGATGCATCGAGTGAACGGTAGGTTTCGTCGTCGTGCACAAGGTTGACATATCGTGTCATCTTCAGGTCGATGTTGCAGTGTTGCTGGTCGTCGCGGAAGATTTCGAGATTGTGCATGGCGATGTCGCTGATGTCGGGGTTGGAGAACGCCGGTCGTCCTCCGCCGATGCATCGCCATGTCGAGCCTCGGTCGTAGTTGACGAGGATGACGCGTTTTCCTGCCTCGGCAAAGTATCGGAACGCTGCGCTGCCTGCCATGCCTCCGCCCGCTACGATGACCTCTGTCTCGGCCTTCTCAATGACTGAGCCGTGCTCAAAGACGAATGTTTCCTTGCTCTCTCCGTTGTAGACGTCGCCCAGTGTGACCTGGTTGGCCAGCGGTGCTCGTGGTGTGCTGTCGCCAGTGACCTCGATGCCGTGTGCTCGCAAGATTTGCTTGGCTCGTGATACACATCGCTTTCCTCGGCATGGTCCCATGCCCATGCGTGTCGTGTGCTTGAGCTCGTCGACCGAGATGTGCTTTCGGTCGCCCACCACAGCGAGCAGGGTGGCCACATCCACATCCTCGCAGTGGCATACGTAGGCTTTGCCCTCGTTGTTGTCGGTGAGTGGTCGCAGGCTCAATGGCTGTGGATAGCGGTCCTTGAGTATGAATCCGTTGACCTGGTTGATGTCGTCGGCCTCGGTGACCTTAACCCGAGCCACATGGGTCTTGTTGGGTTTCTTGAGGACTCGGTCGATGACGCCCTGTCCCACCTTGTCACCATTGTCGTCGACAAGGAAGACATCTTTGCCCTCTTCGACCTCATATTCGACGGGCAGGAAGACCACCTTGCGTTGCTGGTCGTAGCCAAAGATGGCAAGTCCCGGGCAGTTGTTGACACACTGCATGCATCCGATGCACTTGTCGTAGTCGACGATGGGCACTGAGGATGTGGTGGGCTTGGTGATGGCGTGCTGCGGGCACGAGAAAGTGCAGGGATTGCAGGCGAAGCCATATAGGCAGTTGATTTTGACATAGGGTTTCAGTGCCATGCGTTCGGGCTCGGGCAGTCGTGGCTGGTCGAGCAGTCGCACGGGCCGCTGCTGCGAGTCGATGTACTGTCGCGAAACGTCCAGATACTCGTCGTAGTTGAATCTCAGCCCCATCTCCTGAGCCACCTCATAGGCTACCTGTCGTCCGCGCAGCACGGCGCTTGTTCCCTCGCCGATGCGCACGGCGTCGCCTGCGCCATAGACGTTGCGTCCGAAGACCGCTCTTCCCTTGACCAGCAGCTGGTTGTCGGGAATCAATCCCGTGCAGATGTTGATAATGTCGATGTCGTCAATCACTTGCTCGGTGCCTGGTATGGGTTGGAAATTGCGGCATTGTGCAATGACAGCGCCCGTGACGCCAGTGTAGTCGTCGTTAGGGATGGCCCGGATGAGCACATGTGATGTCATGATGGGTATGCCCAGTCGTCGCACACGGTTGGCCTGCACGGGGAATCCTCCCTCGTGGTCCATTCCCTCGATGATGGCCCTTATGGTCGCTCCTGCTTGCATGGCCTGGTAGCTGGTGAGGTATCCGATATTTCCGGCGCCGACGGTGAGCACACGCTTGCCTAGCAGAGTGTGTTCCTGGTTCATCATCTTCTGGAACACGGCAGCAGTGTAGACACCTGGCACGTCGTCGTTCTCAAACACTGGCATGAATGGCACCGCCCCTGTTGCTACCACCAGATGGTCGGCGTCGATGTAGCTGACTTCTTGTGTGACGATGTTCTTGAGTGCGATGCGTCGTCCTTCAAGGAGGTCCCACACGGTGTTGTTGAGCAGGATGCCGTCATGGTTGTCTCCGGCCAGTGTCTTGGCGATGTCGAATCCTCGCATGCCGCCGAACTTGCGTTCTTTCTCAAAGAAGAAGAACTGGTGTGTCTGCATATTGAACTGTCCGCCCTCAGTGGCATTGTTGTCGACCACGATGTTTGGTATTCCCAGTGCAGTGAGTTGCTCTCGGCACGCCAGTCCTGCCGGCCCTCCACCGATGATGGCGACAGTCGTCTTATAGATTTTAGTCTGTTTGGTCGCGTTGTGTTCGGTTTGCGGCAAGTAGTCTTTGGGTATTTCTCTGACTTCCTTGACACCGTCGACGAGTGTGATGCAGATGCGTCTCACCTGTCCGTCGACGAGCATCTCGCATGCTCCACACTTGCCGATGCCGCACTCCAGGCTTCGGTTGCGTCCAGTAGTGCTGTGGCTGTGCACGACCAGCCCAGCCTGGTGCAATGCAGCGGCAATGGTTTTGCCCTTGAGGCCACGGATAGTTCGCCCTTCATACTGAAATTCGACGTATTCCTCTTTTGGGAGGTCAATGATGGGATGAGTCTCGATTCGATACATGATGGCTAGTTTTTATATGGGTTAGTGTTGTAACAAAAAATCTGAAAACACGGCAAATTTAGAAAAAGTTTTTGAAATAAGTGCTAGGATTGAAGAAAAAAGTAATTAAAACCTGTGTTTTATGCTAAAATAGTTCAATCTATGTGAATTCATCATGTAGTTGCTGTGCCTCAGTCCAAAATAATTCTTAGCTCAAGTTTCTGGAGTAGTTAAGGAGTTAAAGTGAGTTAAGACGTTACCTGACTAGCGAGCAGTGGACAGCTAACAGCGAGCAAAAAGGCTATCGTCTTAACTACATAACTACTTAACTCCTTTAACTACGTAAAAGTAGCTACTTGCGAAACTTGAGATTCTTAAGCGTCGACTGGAGGTGGATCTGATACAACACAGCCAGGTCGATTTCGACCTGGCTGTAACTGTGCATGACCTCACGCAGCTAGTGCGTACTCAAATCAGCATCATCGGCGTGAGGGCAATAGGGTTTATGCTTTTGTGTTAGTCATCTTAAAGTTTCGACTCGACGATGCGGGTGATTTCGGCCTCTTCGGCGTTGGCTCGTGCGATGAGGTCGTTGGCCTCGGCGATGAGCTGGTCGGCGGCAGCGCGGTCCTTGAGTGAGCCTGCGTTGATCTTGACGTTCATGCCGGCCCCGAGCACAGCTGCTCGTGCAGCTAGTGCACCCACTCCTGCGTCACTGACGCTGTTGGGGTTACCTGTCTCGGCCATCGCGCGGCACAGTTCGAAGACCTGGAACGACTCCTTCATCGTTCGCAAGGGCACCTGCGAGGCATAGAGTGTTGCAGCCTGGATGGCTGCACTGCGTGCGGCCTTGTCCTCATCGGTCTTCTTGGGCATGCCGAATGCAGCCATGATGCGGTTAAATGCCTCGGTGTCCTCGTCGACCAGGTGCAGCAGTTCGGTCATGAGTTCTTGTCCCTTGTCGGCCCAGACGCTGAACTCTTGCCAGCGTTCGTCCCATCCGGGCTTGTGGCTGCTGAGATTGGCTACCATGCCACCCAGTGCAGCTCCCAGTGCGCCCATATAGGCAGCGATGGTTCCTCCGCCAGGTGCAGGTGACTCGCGCGAAGTCTCCTCGGCAAATCCCTTGACGGTTAGGTCGACGAGCTTCTTGCCGGCGTTGTCGTCGGCATCGAGCATAAACTCAATGACCTTTTCCTGTGGGTCGAAGGGCTTGAGGTCGTCGAGTCCCATCGAGTGAATGGCAATCTCGATGATGTCGCTCTCGGGGATACCTGTCGAGCGGTGCTGTTTCTCGAGGAAGTACTTGCCCGCGTCGATGAGTGTGCGCTTGGGAATCAGTCCAACAATCTCGGTGCCGGTGACACGCACGCCCCGGTTCTGAGCGCAGCGGCACACTTCGTCGAATGCCACGTGCAATGGAGTGGTGTTGATGTCGGTGATGTTCATCGACACCTGTGCAATCTTATACTCGTCGATATACCATCCGATGGCCTTTGTGCCCTTGAGTGTTCCGGGTTGCATGATGGTGCGTCCGTTCTCGTCCTTCTTGGGTGTGCCCGTGATGGGATTTCCCTCGCGCACTGGGCGTCCCTTCTCACGCACGTCAAATGCGATGGCGTTGGCGCGTCGGGTCGATGTGGTGTTGAGGTTGAAGTTAGTGGCAATGAGGAAGTCTCGTGCTCCGACGGCAGTGCAACCAGTTCGTGCAACTTGCTCGTCGAGAGGTCGTGCTCCGAAGTCGGGTTGCTTGCCTGGTGTTGAGAGTTTCTCGGCCAGTGCCTCATACTCTCCCTCACGGCAGATGGCTAAGTTGCGTCGCTCGGGTGTGAATGCTGCAGCCTCGTAGCAGTAGCAAGGAATGCCTGCCTCGTTGGCTATGCGCTCGGCGAGCTTGCGTGCCAGTGCTGCGCACTCTTCCAGTGTGATTCCTGCCACTGGGATGAGCGGGCACACGTCGGTGGCTCCCATGCGGGGGTGTGCGCCATGGTGCTGTCGCATGTCAATCAGCTGTCCGGCCTTCTTGACCGCCTGGAATGCAGTCTCGACCACCGATTGTGGGTCGCCGACAAAGGTTACCACCGTTCGGTTGGTAGCCTCACCTGGGTCAACGTCCAGCAGTTTGACTCCGCTGGCACGGCGGATGACGTCGGTGATTTGGTTGATGATGTCCATGTTGCGTCCCTCGCTGAAGTTGGGAACGCATTCCACGATTTGTCGTTTGTTGCTCATTGTTCTGTTTTATGTTTATGGTTAAAAGAGTTGCTAGTTGCTACAGCTGGGCTGTTGGTCAGGTACGTCTGACGTCTGATTAATAACGGCGGCAAAGTTAGTAAAAATCCTGTGACCCGCCAAATGTGTGTGGTGCAAAACCTTCGGTAAGTTTTTACATAACATGATAACCAAAGGGTGCAAAGTAAAGTGCCAAATACAACAATTAGTGTACAAAAAGGGACATTTATTGTATAAAAAAGTCAAAAAATCAGCTGATTATTTCGGCAAGCCGATAATTTATATTACCTTTGTCGGCACTATTCTTGACAAATCCCATACTATACGGAAAAATGAATATAGGCTTTGACGGCTCATATGCCATCCTGAAAAACAATACCACCGAAGGCAACTACAGTAAGACTGTAGTTGACTCAATAGCTGAGTGTTATCCCAGACATAGAATTTTTGTTTATACGCCAAGTGTCAATAATCGTTCGACGGCAACCTCTCTTGCTGTTCAGCCCAACGTAACGATCAAGCAGCCTCGTCACTCACTGAGCAAGACATTGTGGCTGCACTGGAAGGGTATGGTCAAGGAACTGCAACGTCATCACATCGATGTTTATCATGGTTTGTGTGGTCGTCTTCCGCTGCGCATCGGCGCCTGTCGTTCGCGCAGTGTTGTGACGATGCATGGTCTGTCGTACGTCAAGTATGCCCAGGACTACAAGTGGTGGAGCCGAACAAAGCAAAAGTTTTTTGCAACTCGTGCCTGCAGTGATGCCGATGCAATTGTAGCCACTAGCCAGATTGTCAAGGATGACTTGACCGAGCTCATGGGTGTGGATCCTGGCCGGGTCCATGTGATATATCCTGCTGTTGACAAGCGCTTCTTTACTCGTACGGTTGAAGCCGAACTCGATGCAGTGAGCGACAAGTACAAGTTGCCCAAACACTATATTTTAGTCATATCGTCGCTGCTCGAGCACAAGAATGTCTTGGCTGTGCTCAGGGCATTGAAGCAGATGCGCAACCAGGACACACAATTGGTCATGGTTGGTAGCCCGACAAGGTATTATGCCAAGGTGTTGCGTCCATATATCGATAGCAACAACCTGTCGCAGCGTGTGCTTCACATCAGCCGTGTGCACGCCAATGACATGGCGTCGATCTATCGGCTTGCCGACGTTCTGGTTGCTCCGTCGCGGTATGAGGGATTCGGTCTGACGGTGATTGAGGCGCAGGCATGTGATGTGCCAGTGATAACCACGACGGGCACCGCTCAGCAAGAGGCTGCCGGTGATGCTGCCTTGTTCTTTGAGCCCGATGATGTGCCGGCTTTGGTAGCTCATCTGGACCGTGTGCTGGATGATGAGCCGCTGCGAGAGCAGCTCATCGAGGCAGGTCGTCGCAACATTGAGCGATTCACCGATCAACAGCTAGCCAATAACCTTGACACGCTTTATCATCAGCTGCTCAGATGACAGTCAGCTCGGCCCGCCGGACAACCGTTTAGTGACAAGCTGACTCAGGATCATGCGCTTTTTATTGTAGTAAAAGGCGCTTCGGCATTGTGCCGAAGCGCCAAAACAAAAAGCTATGAGAAAAAAGTGGAGAGTGTTGTTTATTGAGCTATAAGCATTAAGCTATAAGCCATAAGCATTAAGAATATTAAGCATTAATCCATAAGCTGTTGGCAAGTTTCGCCGCTGGCTTTGTTTACTTGGAGAGGAACTTGCTGTTGATGTAGTTCATAAATGTCTCCTTGTAGAGGTCTCCGATGGGCAGGGAGACAGTGGGTCCGAGCACGATGTGGCTCTTGTTGACCTCAATAATCTTCTTGAGGTTGATGATGTAGGAGCGGTGAGTGCGCATGAACGTCGTGCTTGGCAGTCGCTCCTCCATGCGCTTCATGCTGAGCAGTGCCGTGATGGGTCGGCTTCCGTTGCAGAAGTGTATGCGCAGATACTCGCTCATAGCTTCGACATATAGAATGTCGGCGATGGGTATGCGTGCAATCTTATATTCAGTTTTGAGGAAGATGCAGTCGTCCTTGTCGACGGCTGAGATGTTGGCTGCATACTTGAGCTCGAACTGCTCTTTCAGTCTCATCGCTGCGCGTCTAAACTCATCAAGACCGAATGGTTTGAGCAGATAGTCGATAGCGTTGACTTGGAATCCCTCTATGGCATATTGGCTGTAAGCCGTTGTGAAGACCACCATGGGTCGGTTGTCGAGCGAGCGCACAAAGTCTAGCCCATTAAGGTCAGGCATGTTGATGTCGACAAACATGGCGTCGATGTGCTCGTTGCGCAGAACTTCGAGTGCCTCTCTAGCACTCTGGCATGATGCAACCAGCTCGAGTTCGGGTGTCTGCTCGGCATAGCTGATGAGCTGCTTTAGAGCCAGAGGCTCGTCATCTATTACAATGCATCTAATCATATCGGCAAGTTTTTTATTTAGTAAATATGTGATAAATTCTTGTTTTTGGTGGCTGCTGCTGTGCCCACATGATGTGCCGGCACGGTGAGACAGACCGAATATTGTTCCTTGTCATCAACTCGCAGTGTGTATTGATCGCCATAGATCAAGTCAAGTCGCTTGACTACATTGGTCATTCCCACGCCCCCCACTTCGTGCTTGATGTCGTTCTTAGAGTTGATGCAGTTGAAGCAGATGCGGTTGTCTTGTACGCTGAGCGCCATGTGTATGAACGATGGCTTGTTGTAGCTCACCCCGTGCTTGAATGCGTTCTCGATGAACGGCATGAGTATGAGTGGTGCCAGGCCGACGTTGGGCACTTGCTCGGGTGCCTCGAAGCGTATGTCGACACAGTCGCTATATCGCTTAGACATCAAGTCGATGTACTGATGCACGAGGTCAATAGCTTGCTGCAGTGTGATGTATTCTTTGTCAGAGTCGTAGAGCAAATAGCGCATGAACTTGGACAGATGGACGATGCTGCTCTTTGCTTCGGATGGGTCGATATCGACGAGTGCA
>Ga0310695_10004799_pt1 | contig 24411 bp, 26 predicted proteins | sample RumenRJG_04DNA_FD_203882 | JGI IMG/M metagenome (GOLD analysis project Ga0310695, IMG submission 203882) | Bovine rumen microbial communities from Lethbridge, Alberta, Canada - RJG_04 (v2) (version 2) | ecosystem: Host-associated > Mammals > Digestive system > Stomach > Rumen | place: Canada...
TTGGCCTCTGCCTTCTTGGCCTCTGGCTTCTTGGACTCTGGCTTCTTGGTTTCTGCCTTCTTGGACTCTGGCTTCTTGGCCTCTGGCTTCTTGGACTCTGGCTTCTTGGTTTCTGCCTTCTTGGACTCTGGCTTCTTGGACTCTGCCTTCTTGGCCTCTGCCTTCTTAGCCTCTGCCTTCTTGGCCTCTGCCTTCTTGGCCTCTGCCTTCTTGCTCTCTGCCTTGCTTCCCACGATAAATACCGGACGTCCTCCGTGCTTTTCACCGTCAGCACCGGCCTCTGCGCCAATAGTTACCCAGTGCCCTTCTGCTTCGTCCTTCTTTGCTTTAGCGTCCTGGGCGAGCAAGCCGGCACGTTGAGCGAACTGTGCGCCTGTTATAAATGCATTTATCAGATTCATGCGTCTTACCTCATTGTTTTTTTTTAACTCTTTATCTACATTATAAGTAATTTTTACTCGTTTTGTAAATAATTTAATTACTTTCTACTGATTTTTGTGACTATCTTCAAATAAGAGCGCGGGCGGCGCTCTTAACAGTCACGCTAATTACAACGAGATTAAATACCTAATTGGTTGTATTTTGCAAAGGTGAATTTCCACTGTGTTGGTTCCAGTGTTTTGCGCAGACCCGGGAGGTCTTTACCGTTCAGCAGTACGCCCTGTTTGAAGAAGTGAACCTGTTTAAGGGCTGGTACTGTAATTGTGATTCCGATCTCGTATGTTCTGCGGTTGGTCGCCATCGCCTGAGCGATTTGCTGCATCACCTTGAGTGATGGTGAGCTGGCCTCCAGACTGATGGTTACGTTCCACGCGTTCGGCACGAAGCCGGCAGCGAGGCCTCCGTCGACGCCCATTCGGGCCTGCGCGTATTCGTGCTCATCACTGTCGGCCATCTGGTCGGTACTAAAGTTAGTGATAGGTATGCCGATTGGGTACAAATCTTCCACGGTCATGACCATAGTGGCGTTAGCGCTGGTGATGTCGCCTAATGGCTCGGTATATTCTAATGACATGATCTCTCTCCCCTTTTAAAAGTTTAATTTTTTCATTTGCCGAGTCAGTTCGCTCGCTTGAGCGGTTCCTGACCGGACGTTATTGGCGGTCTGCAGCAGGGCGTTAAGGTGTTCGCTGGTGGCCTGCAGGCGCTCGCAAAGCTGGCGTACTCGGTCGCCTACTCCCTCGCGCTCGATTTCCGAGGCGGTTTCCTCGACACGATGATTGGCTACGCTGATTGCTCCGTCTGTCACGGCTCGTAGCACCTCATAGTCGCCTCCGTTTTGATTAAAGGCGCGGATGTCCGCGTTATCAAAGAACAGGCTGTTAAAGGTGGAGCGTGCATGTGCTATCTGGTTCATAGACCGTAATGCTTCATATATGCCATCATGCGCAGCGTGTTCGACGGCAGCGGTTCGCTTATCGAGCTCTGCGACGTTGCTGGAGTCCTGCAGCTCACGAGCGCCGGCTGTGCTGATTGCGCTCATGAGGTTCTGTATCGGCTCCAAACTCACGCCGTGTTGTAGCAAATCGCGGGCATAAAAACGGCCCTGTCTCTCCAGAGAACCGTTAAACTTGGTAGCCTCGTATTGCAGCCCTTCTGCTGTGTCAGCGGCGCGACGTCGGATCTGTGCACGGTCATAGTCCGACTTTGTTGGCTGTAGGACTTGCCCTTTATTCCATCCCGTCTTTACTTCTCCGGTGCCACTTATGAGCACGTGTCGGCCTCTAATGGTCACCCACCGGTCGCCTTCCTCAACGGGTAAGGCATCCATAGCGAGTAACCTTCGTTGCTCGATGAGCTGCGCACTCAGTTGCAGTGTGTTTCTCATCCTAACGCTCCTATACTACGGCGGTGCTCGGCAGGTTCAGCTTGTGAATTGAACCGGCATAGGTGTACCAGAAATTGCAGGCCGGCGACTCGCGTTGCTGTCTGATTTGCGCAGTTGCGTCTATGATCTGCAGGTAGTATCCGCTGTTGTGAAGCTCCGTGCTGATGTCGATTCCGCCTGTTTCCAGCATGAGCTCATTTTTCTGGGTCTCACTCAGATTCATACCGGTATCAATTGTGCCATTGGCCAGCGCACGATTGACAACATCTTGCACCCAGGAGCGGATGAGCGTATAGCCCTGGTCGGTATAAGGAACACGCGGAGTGAGCTCAAATCCTTTGAGGATTTGCACCTGCAGTGCGTTATTCAGCCATGTGGAGTTGAGGTATGTATCAATCCACTTGAACTGTCCATCCATCTGGCCTGTCTGGAACAGGATAAAATCGTCATTACGACTTGCGTAGTCGCCCATGAAGTTAACGCCGTTATTTATCAGATTGGCCGCTTTGGCTTTCTCTGTGATGATGGCGCCTAGTCCGCTCTGCTGTTTAAATGCCAGCGTGATGGTGGAGTTGTTGCGGTCCCACGCAATTGCGGCGGCACAGCCCATCACAAACGCAGCGTATGTGTAGTTATCGTACACGTGTGTCACGCCCTCGGCTTTGAGCGCTCTAATCTGGGCAGTAATGGTTGAGTCTGCCGATGATGTTGTCAGCGCGGTCTCGTTGGTCCAATGAACATACAAGAATTGTGTACCCTCATTAAACTGTTCCTGCACCCACGCTACGAGCTTTTCATTCTCGGCAAGGGTCAGAGTACCTTTGAACAGGGAGTCGTTCGCATCTATCTGAGCTCTGTCGATGTGTGTGAAGGTTACCCAGTTCATTGAGTTGGTGGTTACGTTACCGAGCACAACATCGAGGTCTGCTGCAGCAGTAAACGGTTGATAAAGCACACGAGTGCTGTCCGAAACGCCGAGCAGGTCAGCCAGGCCTCCTGTTATGCTGGTAATTTCGACGCCGGAGTCATATCCGTTTGAGTCGGAGTCTGTATCCGGTGATGTGCTGCCCTCTGCGGTGAGCATGACATGAGCAGGCATACCGTCGCCAACGACCAGGTTAAACGTCAGGGCTGTCGGGTAGTCGGTCAAAGCGCCAAGCTGGGTGGATAACGCGGTCAGTACGGCGGACAACGACGCAAAGTCGGCGCCGCTAAGATTCAGCGTAAAGGTACGCGCGGTGCCGTTGTCGTTCACCTTGAGTTCAAAGGCGCGAGAGCCTCCCTGTGCAGCGTTAATTTCGCCTAAGACGGCACGCTGGTTCTCGATATTAGCGCCTCGGAGCTGTAGTTTCTTGGAGCTGCGCTGCGCAAAGGTCACAAACAGTTCAGATGCTTTAGTCAGGCTGTTATTGTAGCCATTAAAATAAATTTGTGCGGCCTTATACTCGCGGCTGCTCTTTCCGAAGAAGCCACCAACGCTGGCGGCGTCTGTGAAACGCAGCAGTTGTCCGTCAGCCGGTGCTGCGTAGTTATCGGTCAGAAATAATCCGTTAAAAACTAAATCTTGACCGGAGCCGGCAAGGACACGCGGCATAATGCGTACTAGTTCTGATGCTGGTATAGCCATAGTTGTCTCCTATATGTGATTATTGTCTATGTTCTCGGTCAGTAGATATCCCGGCTCGTTACCTCGAGTATCTGCTGTATGCGCTCGCACTGATTTAACCTTGACCTTCGTGAAGTAGTCGCTATTGTGGGTGTAGGTCACTACTTCCTCTAGCCTTAATTTTACACTGTATCGCGCGGTATAGTTCTTTGTATCATCCCATTGGTTGATCACGGTCACATCTTCTGCATATAAAATGTTAAAACCATTGCTTTTGAAAAAATCGGCTGCTATCGGGGAGCGGGAGAGCATCTCTACGATTTGGGCTCGCTTGGCGGTCACGGCCTGCTGTACGAGGGGCTCCGCTGATAACATGTCAACTTGTATCAGGTGCTCGACCTTCTCGCTTACCTGCGTGCGCAGGGCGTCTGTACCGATATTCTGCAGGCGATAGTGGTTGGTTCCGTGTCGGAATGTTCCCAGGTGCATTATAATGCACATCTCTGTATTGGCTTTCGGCGCAGCGGACTCGTTAAGGCCTGCGCGGATAATCTGGTCGTCAGCGTATTGCGGGATGTCTGCATCATCCGGATCGTAGGCATACGCCTTGATGAAGTCATACACGGCGGTCATCACGTCAGTCATTTAATGGTTCCTCCGGTGGTTCTGGTTCTGGTTCGGGTTCTGGCTCTGGTTCGGGTTCTTCTGGGCGCTTCAGCGCTTCTGTTATGAGCTCCACTACGCCAGGTGGCGTTTCTACCTGCTGGCTTGCGAGCACCTGCACCCATCCTACCGGGGCGAAGTCCTCTGCTACGCAGTAAATCTTCCAATATGTTTGGTCAAACGGCCGGTAGATAAAGTCCCCCGTTCTACCCAGGTATCTGATGATACTGGCAGGAGATTTAGTGTAGTCGGGGTCGCTGAACAGATAAAATTTACGGTCACGCTCCGTGCGTTCCGTCTCGTTTACAATGCGTAAGTCGTCATTGCTGAGGGTCTGTATCTGGGCTCCTATGAGCTCTGGTGCACCGTATGTGGCAACGATCCGCCCTTTAACGTTTGAGTTCCCGGTGCTGCGTACAAGGTAGACCTGCTCATCAGCATTAACTGAGCTTATTGCGCCTCGTACTATTTGGTGAAGGTTGAGCGACATACGGTTCTCCTTGTTAATCTGCGCTGATGTTGATTATTCCATGCTGGCCTTCGCTGCCGGCGGTTCCTTTAACAATTTTATAGCGGATGCTATTAATCAGGGCATGCGACCGTACCAGCGCCTGACTTCGGGATAGTGAGCCGGTTCCGTCGGTCCGATGTCCCTCCGCAGCTTTGCCAAGCAGGGCTAATGTCAAAGGTGCGCGCTCCGGGAATTGTTCTTCCGGTGTGCCGTTGTGAGCGATTGTATCACGGATATCACCTGCCGCAATCGTGCCCACCGCAGCGAGTAGTTTCTCGGTGTCTACACGTCCGTTGCTGGTTGATATAGCGGTCTTAACGTAATTGGTCCATTTATTACCGTGAGCTCGTTTGGTGGCTGCGAAGATTGGGCGTGGCGGCATTATCAGCACCGACCCTTTCTTCGGGGCACTGTCCCCTAGCTGAGCTCTAAACCATTTAGCCTGTTTGCCGGTTACTGTCTGTACCCATCCATACTCCAGGTAGGCTGCGTACTTGGCCACTTTCGGATTGTCGATTATACCGACCTCGACGCTCATAGGTTCTTTGGCTTTCTTAAAGAACTTATCCTTGATGCTATCAACGACTTTACTCAGTCCGCGTGAAAGTGCGGAGCCGAGGTTGCTGATAGTGGCTGCTATCGAGATCATAGGCTATCCCCACGGATGGAATTTATTGCGCACGTAGATTCGGCCGCCATAGATGAAGGGCGCTAAAAGCAACCACACCAGTCGTCCGCATCGCGTCTGTGCCCACCAGTCGCCTGTTACGCTATTGGTTTTCATGAGGTCAAATGACGTGCTCACGCTGCCCTCGCTGGCGCTTGCTATTCGTCCTGGCTGGGCTAGTGGCTGGTCATTCAGTGTGAGCAGATGGCACACGGCAAAGTCAATTAACCGTTTACGTGTATATTCGCCGTGCTCTGGATCGTATGGAAACACGCTTGAGTCGGTGTTGTCAAAAAAGGAGACCACCACGTCGTAAGCGGAGGTTATTTCGCTGTCCGGATATTTGACGTCGTCGGCAAAGGCTGGAAATTCAGACCTAAAGGTAGAGACCTTAAATTCATAAACGGCCATATTGTCTCCTTTTTCTTTTAGTTCTAGCTTGTGATTTTAGCGGATTCTACCTGCACGGTCTCAGGTTTAACCGGTTCCAGACCGTGTTTCTGGTGTTTAACGTCCGCGTTATTGTGAATTGCTTTAGGGTCGTCAATTACCATGATGCATGGTGGCAGCCCATTGTAGGATAAGAAAGCGCGCTCTCTACCGTGTAGACGCACGAGATTGTCCCAGTCCTCTTTAGGTATCTGAACCGCTACGGACATTCCGGCGTCTAAGAGCACGCCGCCGGTGCGGGTCAGGTCGCTATTCAAACCTGGGATTTCAATTGTCTTAGTGCCGCCATCCTTTGCGGGTATGTCGGTGAAGAGCATGCCGTGTGGCAGGTGGCATGATAAGGTTACAAGGTCAGAGTCCTCTTTGATCTTAACTTTGGTCTCATGGGTATTGCTTTCTACGACGTTTAATGTTTGTTTTTTAGGTGTACTCATATTTAAATCTCTCTCTGTAATTTGCTAAAAAGGCGCGCTGGTTAGACGCGCCACGAACATAAGGAAATAATAATAAAATGCCAGTAGGTTTAAATTCCGGTCATCGTCTGAATTAAGGACGGACGCTTGATGATTGCTCCCCATGTGCCGCCTACAGCCTTTTGCTTGAACGCTGACACTTCTGGTACGATTCGGCCCATGCGCATCTTTTCGCTATAAGCGAGTTCTGCGGTGCTGGATGCGAAAACCTCAGGTACAATCAGGTACAACATTTCGCCGGAGCCGGTGCTCAATTCTGGGAGCTGTACGATCTCCAAGTTAGGGTAGTTATCCTTCAGCATCTTGGTTGCTGACAAACCGTAGGTGTTCAATGCGTTGAGGTATTGAGCTCTCACGTTTGAAACGGCCAGGGTCATTGGTGTGTTGGCATCAACGTTACCACCGTTTGCTGCGCACAAAGCGTTGATGAGCTTCAGCACGTCATTGTACACGTGGTTTGCGGCGTTGGCTGCGTCGTTAGCCGATTTATCAGCCCATGTTGAGTAGGAGCTGCCGCCAATGGTCACAGCGATTGGGGTCTGTGTAGATGGCAGGTTAGGGTCATTCAGCAAACCATAGATTTTCTTACCTGCTACGCCGTAGAGGTAGAACTTATTATGCGCCTTGGCTAAGATTAACGCGGCTGCTTTCTGCTTCTGTGAAGCGAGATTTAAGCGGGCACGTGCTACGGTAGCTTCTTCCAGGTCACCGTATCTGATCACGGTCTGGAACAGGAAGTTCTCACGCTCTGGGGTTTCGAAGTTCATATCGCTGGACACGTTTTCGCCGTGGTCAGAGTAAGGGGTCACGTTGCCCACAAATTCTGTCACGGTAAATCTTGTATACTTGTCGGTCCAGTCGCCGCGTTTAACTTCATTCACCAGCTTGTTGGCGTTCATTGCTGAGAACAAAATTTCAGTTACGCTCGGGTCGATGTAGGTTACCAGAGCGGCTGGGATACCAACGTTAGCAGTTGTGGTCAAGGCGGCATCCTGCGCGAGCATCTTAGCGGTCTTTGCATAGTTTACCTGGATCTTGCCATTTACTTCATCGTATGCCATGAAGCCCTTCGCGTATGGAGAGCTGATTCCGCGCTCCTGGGCTTTTAAAAATTCAGTATCTTTCATTTAGCTTTCTCCTTAGCCGTGGTTAGAAATTACGATCAAATCGCCGGCAGCGGATGCTGCGGTGGTTACAGTCCAGCCGGTAGCTACTTCGCCGGAGCCCGCACTGCCGTATGTCATTGCGCCGGTAGTGGTATTAACGTTCACGGCCTGACCTACGGTTGCAGCGCCTGTTGCAGCTACGTAGAAATCTCCGCGAATTGCAACGGTTACGTTCTCACCGCGTTCATACTTGAGCTCGGCATCGATGCCTTCTGGCAAAACGCCGGTTAACAAGCGCACGGCCAAGCCTAAAGGCGCAACGTTAGAAGAGCCAGTGCCTTTCACGATATTGCCGACCGCGGTTCCGGTAGCGTTAACTGATGCGGTGCCAGCCCACACGAATTGACCAGCTGATGCGGTTCCGTCTGAGATGCCATTTTGTACTGTAGTAACCTCGCCTAAGAATGCGGCCTGAGCGCCAGGTACGCCGATGGCTGGGTCGATGTTGACTGTTTTCTGTAAAGCCATTTTTATGTTTCTCCTCTAGTAAGACATATTAACTTTGTCGAGCACAGAATTAAGCACGGTGCGCTTCTGTGCTGCGCTGTCGGCGGCCATCTGCTGTTTAGCTTTGGCGGCACTCATAAATGCATTATAGCTGTCGCGTGCGGATTGCTTGCTGCAGTTGATTCCGAGCTGTTTGCAGGCGTCCATGTACACGTCGTCGGCTGAGTCATACGCGTCAATCTTAACCTTGCCGAGTACGCTCTTTACGTCCTCCGCTGCGGAATTGATTGAGTTGAGCTGCGCGCGTACTGCGGCTGTTAAACCTTCGATCACGTCGGTTGCACTGGCAAGGTCTGACATGTAGCCGCTTGCGCTATCGTGCGCCATACCGGGCTTTTCGGAATGTTCGCGCTGTTTGTCGCCGTACTTGATACCTGCAATAAAGGCTTTCTTCACGTCGTCGCTTTCGCCTTCCATGCCGCATGCCTTGAGGGCATAGGCGATTAAGGCTTTCATGCGGTCATCGTCTCCGTCGGCCTTCTCGGTGTCAGCTTCAGATTTCTTTTCGATGTCGGATTCGTCATTTCCGAGGTCGGTATCATCGTCCTCGCTGTCTCCGTTATCATCTTCGGATCTGTCAGAGTTATCGCGGTCGTCATCGTCGTCGATGTCGTCGAGGTCAACGTCGGACATGTCGTCATCGCCGTCATCGCCGTCATCGTCTCCATTGCCGTTGTCGGTATTATCGTCGGTATTATCGTCGTCATTGTCGCGGTCGTCTCCATTGCCGTTGTCGTCGTCGATGTCGATATTGATTTCTTCGTTATCGTCGTCGTTATCTTCGTCGATATCTTCGTCTTTGGCTGTTCCGCATTTATCCTGACCTTGGCCAAATTTAGAGCCTAGCGCCAGGATTGATTTCTTGAGCTTGGCCTTTTGGTCGTCGTCGATTTTGTCACCTAATCCGGCGACAATGCCATCAACCGCACCGTTAAGGTCATTGCCGGCGTCGTCCTGGTGGAGAGCCAGCAGCGCTTTTACGAGCGCGATTTCAGCGGCTTCGATATTGTGTGTATCGTCCATGCTTTTTTCCTCTCTTGCTGTTGCTGAGTCATAAACTAAAACGTCGGATCCTGCGCGGCCTTCAGCTACGAGAGCGACGTGGTTCGCGCGAATGTCGCGCATAATGAAATCATATTTTTTGCCGTTCCACTCGCCTGGAGTGAAGTCGGGCCGATATTGGTATGCGAGTGACAGCTCTCTCATGTAACCACTCTCGATGGCTTTCTGGGCCTTTCGATCGTAGATGGTTAGGGAGTTCATGAGATATGGGTCGCGCCACTCGGCATCGGTACCCGCAGCGCCTACGCGCGTATCCTTTGCCGGGTCTGTGGCAAAGTCGGGATGATGGTCGTACTGTACTGGTATGCCGTTAATTGAGTTTATTGTTTCAGGCTTCTTGAGCTCCTCGGCCGGCCGATATCCCATGTAGACCTTTTGTGGGTCGAGCTTCAGCTCCTCCCAGCCTGGGATTTCACGACCGTAGTACGGTACTACTTGCTCTTTGGTGAAAGGTGAGATCTTAACGTGCATAAATCCGTTACTGTCGATGCTTCTCATCGACGGTTTGGCATCAAACGCTATGTAGTCCATTTCATTTCTCCCTTTCTGGTTCCGTCGCAAAGAGCGATGACTGCACGCCGTTGGTTGTCTTTGGTGCGGTCCGATTGCTCTTAGGACGGCGTATTGTTTTAGGCTGGCTTTGCGCCGCCTTTTGTGTCGGGCTCAGCAGGTCTAACTGACCGTTGCGTCCGGCGTTAATTCTGTCCGGTAGGTACTCCGGGAGTCCTACACGATATACACATCTGCAGTACGGCAATTCGGCACACTGCACGCTGCGCTGGACGTCCGGGTCGTACATGCCTACGCGCAGGTCAAAGCCTTGACCGTCCATCATCAGATGGGTTTCGCGGCTGGTGTACTGTCCTGGGACATGTATCCACACCGCTTGCGTTAATCCCAGCGAGATATCGTTGGCTCGCTGAATTGCAATGTTTATCTTGTTTGACTGATCCATTGCTACCAATTGTGCGCGACGCGGGTTAAAGCCTTGTATGCTCTCGAGCATACGCGCCAGATCGTCAATCGGCACACCTCGGTCTAAACTTTCGGCGATAGCGGTCTGTATCCGCAGCAGGTCGTCTGATGTCAACCGGGTAATCAGCGACGTCTGTGCTTGTATGATTTGAGGCACAAGCGCTGCGGCCTCCGGGGACACATACTGCCCGTTGATCGCGTTGGTAGTCCAAACCGAGCGTATGTACTCGGCTGACAGTCCGCCTTTGTTGAGGGCGTCTACCTGGGCGCCGGTGGTTGATGCGGTCATGGAGTTTGTGAACCATTGCGCAAGCGATTTAATTCGAGCGCCGAGGGTCACGGTTATGCCCGCAATTTTGGCCGTTGCCTTTTTCGCGAGGTCCGCTAGCGTCTTGAAAGGGTTAGCGTCCTGGGCTACTGTCGTCTCGCCTTGATAGTCTGACAGCTTTAATTCACATTTTACAAAATCGATCAACAACTTATTTGAGTTATTTATTAAATTTGTGATCTCTCTAGCATATCTATTGCGTATTCCCACGTTGGCCTCGATGGCTCTGCGGTATTTACGCCTCCTGCGCCGTAGATTCGGCAACGGTCGCGCTGTTACCATTCGGGCCTCCTGCGATCATCCACTGGCGTGTATTGCCGTCGGTACTGCGGGTTTGGCGGAGCTTTTCGAGTTCCTCTGGGGTGATCTTAACCATACGGGTCATCCAGCTGGCGGCCCCTCCATCATCGGCGCCTGCCGGGTTCTCCTGGTTAAGACCTTGCATCTCGGCGAGGTCCGCACCTTCGTTTGGCTGCGGTACGTCGTCTGAGATAAATCCTAGGTTAGCCTTTTGGTCGGCTTTCACTGCCTGGCGTACTTCCTCAGTGCTCAGCACGTTGGTTTGCAGCAGGCTGTTGAGCATATTCACGCGTGCGCTGGCGGCTTGTATGTCGCCTTCCTCGTCCTCAGTGCCTAGCGGATTAAACTCAAAGTTGATCGAGTGATCTATCTTGCCAAGTACGGATAGCTCTACGGCCTTGAGAGCGCGCAGGATGCCGTCATGCAGTAGTTCCTGCTTGCTCATGATATGGTCGTAGTAATTGCGGATGTCGCTTTCTCCGGTGGCATTAAAGCCTGATGGGCTTATGCCGAGCAGCTTAACTGCTGGCGTGCGGTTGATGGCTGCGATGAATTCCAGAGCTTGTCTTACGACGTCGGTCACACCGCTGATTGTCAGAGTGATATTCTTGATGTCCTCGGAGTTCTTATCGCACACCACCACACTGTCATTGTCGCGGTATCTGCTTAGCGCCAGCATCTTCGCGTCGAGCTGACCTACGCCGTTGCTCGAGCTGAGTAGGTACTCGGTGTTTGTCTGGAAGACGAGCAGGTTCAGCTTTTCCAGAATTCCGGCAACGCTCACGCGGGCGCGGTTCCAATGCATCACATAGTCCCATAGGATTTGTGCCTGTGGAATGCCTAAGAAGTTATAGGCCGGCCGCAGCAGAGTTGGCGGCAGGTTGTCGCGTAGCACGATTAAACGGCTGGAGTGAACCTCACGGCCGAGGATGTACCAAAACTGCGGATCTGTCAGGTAGTCGTCTTTCAGCGGATTATTCGCGTTGTATCGTCCGGGGGAGCAGTTCACCGGGTCTACCACCACAAACTTGAGCTTTGTGCCTTGTTTGATTTCGTCGGATTTGTCGCTCAGTACGAGTGGCACACTCGGGTCGTCGGTTCCGGTGTCGATGTAGATAAATGCGCCGCCCATGTAACCCATCATGGCCACAGCCTTATTAAACACGGTCCGCATTTTAAGTCTGTCAAACTGTTGTGACAGGTCGTCGATGAGGTTCGGATCTGTTTTGTCGCCTCCGGTGATGGTGATCCACTCTCGGGTCACGTCGTCGGCCACTGTCTGTATGCAGGTTCTGATCATGCCGTTCTGCGCGATTTGCTGCAGCACGCCGTATCCTACGAATGAGGTCATAGGGTATTGCCCCATATCCATGCCGTGTTGCACCAGGCTCTGGTATATCTGGTCGTAGCCTACGCTCATTGCGGAGTCTGCTGCGAGCTGAGGGTTGATTTCCGGATCGTCGCTGTCCAGCTCATGCATGCCGGCATAGCCCATAGTTTGAGGGATGCTGAATAATCGCTTTACGTCCTCGATAGAGTTTATGAGCGCCTGTTTAGGCTGCGGAGGCTGTTTCAGCGCGGCGAGTAAGTCCTCGGCTTGCTGCAGCGTCATTGGCTGCTGTGGTTGCGGTTTCTGCGGTTTCTTTGTGCTCATTTAACGTCTCCTCAGCATCATCATGTTTTCAGGCGTGATATTTCCGCCTTGAACTAAATCGGATATAGCCTGGCTCATGGCGTCGACCTGGTCGTCATGCGCACAGGCCGGAAAGGTTACCAGCTCGTCTACGAAGGTGCCCACCCACGGCGCTATGCGCGGGGATGGGATATACACGTTATGCGCCTCCCACGTAGTTGCCACAGCGCTGGCGCGGCTCTCCTTGCTTTCCTTCGGGTTGATGGCGATTATTCCCGGTATGGAGTCCTTCAGCGAGGAAATAATCGCGGGTCCGTTGGCCTTATCCTCGATCAGCTTGCGTATCACCTTCGAGTGTTTATTCGCAAAGTCGATAAACATGCGCTTAGTGGTTACGAAGTCCCAGCGGCCGCGTATCTGGTCCACCAGGTAGATCGATGAGCCGTAACGTCCCCAGCATGCGCCTACTACAAAGTCATTGTCTTTGTTGTCTTTGAAGGCCATGTCCCATGATAATACGATTTTATCCCAATAAGGCGGTAAAGTCTCGTAGTATTGTATCCAGTCGAGCTTAAATGTTCCGCCTCCCGCAGGCATCGGGCGTTGCTGAAACATTGAGGCCCAGTCACGCTCTCCCACTTCGGCGCGGATTTCCTCCAGCATGGCCAGCGTGTAGCGTGCCGGATGCAGGGCTTCTCCGAGTTTTCTGTGAGGCTCGTCACGCTCCGCAATGGCCGGATAGTTAATCACGCGCCACGGTGAGGCGTTAGGATTTTCCTGTCCCGCCTGCAGCAGACGTCCTACGAGGTCGTCAAGGTGCCAGCGGGTACACATCACGATGATACCACCGCCTGGCGACACACGGGTGCGAGCGGTTGACGTGTACCAATCGTAGATCTTGTCGCGGATTGCCTCGGAGTATGCCTCCTCTTTGTCTTTTATCGGGTCGTCGATGATTAACACATCACAACCCTGACCGGTGATGCCTCCGCCTACGCCGGTGCTGCGGTACGAGCCCGCGTGGGCTACGATCTCCAGCAGACCTGTTGTGCGCGAGTAGGCTGAGTAGTCGCCGGTTATTTCGGACGCGGCCCTTCCTGCGAGGTAGACCTCGAAGAGTTGCTGGTAGGCCTCGCTGTCCATGATGCGCTGAACGTCGCGGTTCATACGCTTGGCTAATTCGTCGCCATATGAGCACGCTATCACGCTTTTGTCGGGATTCCGGCCTAGGAAGTAAGCGGGAAAGTCGCGACTCACCACCTGGGACTTTCCATGTCGCGGCGGTGCGGTGATTATTACGCGCGGGCTCTTTTTGGCGATCACGTCCTGCATGAATTGGTCTAGCGTGTTGCAGACCTCCTCGTGGAACCATCCCATCTCAAAGTCTTTGAAGGTGTACAGGATGAAGTTGCGCAGGCTCCGACGTGCCTTCCGTCGGGCTAGTTCTAGCAGTGCTTCTCGGGGTGTCACATGAAGTTCACGGGTTTTCGAGTGTGCCATTTGTGTCGCCTGGTAAGGTGTTTACTGCGGTTTGAGTCGAGTTAACGGTGGTTACGGTATCGAGCTGTATAATCTGGTTGAGCTGTTCGTCTGAGAGTTCTTCGGCTTGCTTGCGTACACTGATTTTCGTGTTGATTGAGTGGTCGTCTTTCCAGTTTTCCGGGTCACGGTTTTTGAGCCAGAAGATCAAGGCTCCGAGGTTTCTTTCACGGGCCATTTCCTTCAGGATGTGCACGGCTTCGCCTATTCCGGCTTGGGTTCCTTCCTCGTAGGCCTTGCGAAGCTTATCATCGGACTTCATGTGGGTGTAGAATGTCTGGCGGCAAACGCCCAGCGACGCAGCAATCTGACTCGTAGTCAGGCCATCGGCTGCCATTTCAAACACTTTTTTGTAATCCTTTAGGCGCGCTTGAATGCACGCATGTCGTCCGCTCATACCCGTCTCCCCTCAAGTTTAGCAAGTGCTATTTTAGCGCGAGGTTCCTTTCAACGCAAGGTCAAAAATTTAATTTTGTTAAGTGTGTCTAGTTTTTCGCGTGCGATCATAGTCGCCTGGGCGGCGCTCGTTTTCTCCCCTCCTCCGTGTCGGTTTCCATGCTACTTTAGCTTTGTTTCTGAATTTAACATAACACACTAATTTTCTAATTGTCGTTTCGAGCCCTTTTTTGGTCTCGATTCTTGCTTGTGCACCTGTCAACCGTTAGCTTTTGAAAATCTTCTGACATTCACATGTATGCGCGCGTAGTATATATGCGCGCGCGTATTAATACGCGTACATGATCCTTATTATTTTATTTATAGGGTAGACAAGGGTAGACACAGTAGACAAATGCTTTGCTGAAAAATGTTAAAAAGTTAAGGGTGACACAGGTGACACTGTATGCAAATCCTTGTATTTACTGTGTTTTATCGCGCTTTTCTGTCAACTGTTAACTGATCGTGTCACCGGTGACACTTTATATTTTCCTGTTCTGATTCTGTCATCCTTTTTTAGCCTATTTTGTCTACCGTGTCTACCCTTTTTAAAACGTTCGCACTATTTTTCCTGACCTGTTAACTTTTGCGTTTTTTGCAACTGTTGGTTTGTCGCATTCCAAAAAACCGATTTTTAGCCCTTTTTTCCGTTGTCAACCGTATTTACATGGTTACCTTTTAGGGGTGCTAGTTGACAATTTAGATCAAAAAAACCATCCGTTTTTGCCTGTTTCGGATGGTTTTTTAGCTCTATTTTTGTGTGACGCGCTTCACACTTTATCTGTACATTTTTTATTCATCACTACCGGCTGTTTGGCTCTCCTTTACGTCCTCCTTGAGCTCCTCTGGGGCTACCCATCCTTTATACCTTTTTTGGCCTTTTCTTACCAGTTTATACTCAAATTTGAGCCTTCTGAGCACATTTCTAAGGCGTTTGGTGTGCTTTTTCTCGATTTGTGCATCTGTCATGCCTAGAGCAAATTTGAGAATTGAGCGGGTATCATGGAACTGGCGGTCTTTAGGTTTCAGGAATTCTTCCGCTTCAAACCAATCAAGTACCGCGATCTCCCATGGGTCCTCCTCGACGTTTTCTTCGTTGTATTCTTCCTGGAGCGCCTCCACATCGGCGTGGAGCTTGTTCACGCCTACGGTCTCATATATGTGCTTTCCTTCGGCCCATAGCTGATGGAGGTCCGCCTTGACTTTCTCGATGTCTATGTCGTCGATATTGACCACAGCATAGCGTCTGTTTCCGGTGGAGTCCGTGAGGAACTGATCGTCATTTGTAGTCATAATGAACAGGCAGTGTCTTACTCCTACCTTCTGATCGCGTGAGTAAACCGGGCGCCATTGATCTTCCTTTAACGTCAGGAAGTCCTTTAATTCGTCAACGTCCTTCTTGGCCATACCCGCCATTTCGCCGACTTCTACGAGCAGCTTTCCCTGGATGCGCTGCGCGATTTCCTTGTTTTCCGACCGCATGTTAATGCCTACAAACCATTCGGGTTTGAGCGCCAGCGTTTCCACGCATGTTGACTTATGGGTGCCCTGGCGTCCGGTGATGATGATGGAAATATCCGCCTTGACTGGCTCCTTTGCGGTTGCCCTTCCCCACAGCATGCCGAACAAATACCGACCGACTGCGCGTGTGAATTCCGTATCCTCGGCTCCGCCGTAGGTAGTGAAGAACCGCTCGGCTCTCTCTACTCCGTCCCATTCAGGTATGTTCTCCTGGATGTATTTAACTGCGGAGTTCCAGTGTGTTTTATTTGCCTGATGCTCTATTACCGACAGTGCTATGGCCTGTGATATGCTACCGAGTTTAAATCCGAGGTGTTCCAGTCTGCATATGATAGGTACTGTGCACTCAGCATCCAGGTATTTGTGCCATTCGGTCGTTCCTGGTGCCCGCTGCTGGATGGTGTTTGAGAAGTCGTCGTATGCGAATTCATAGCCTACCAGGCTCGGGCATGCCATCGCGAGTGCTACCGTGGTATATCCGGTGCGTATGGCGCCTGTTTTCTCCACAACGTATTGTTGGAGCTTTGCTCTTATCAAATCCTCCGAGCTGGTCTCCTGCGTCTCGTTCTCCTCCGGCATGCCGGTGCTCTCGTCCGGGTAGGCGTCCGCCGCCACTTCCTCAAATCCCGCGAGCTCGAGGTATGCTCTGAAGTCGTCGATGGTCCGGTGGGCACAGTGTGCGTGGAGACATTTAAAGGCGCCGCCGTCATAGCCGTTGCTGCCCTTCGGGAAGTATACAGTCTCCTTAACGCCTGACGCTGTGGTGTGCTCATCGCACCACGGGCATGTGATATAAAGCTCACGATTGCTGCCGTAGGCAAGCACGCGGTTCGTCTTAATCAGAAAGTCGGCGATACTGTCCTGGGCGTCGTATGTCTCGGCGAGCTGTCGCTGTGATGCTCTCACCTCTGTGGTGTCATCCTCCGCGTAGATCATACTTATGTCATTTATAAATTCCTCGAGCTGTGCTGGAGTTATTTCCGGGATGTTTTTAAACGGTTCCGCCTCGCGCCATGTGTACATCTGACCGCTTGGGTGCATACCGCAGCACGCGAGCTGCTGACCGGTTCCCAGAAATTCAATCATACCGGACGGTATGTGGATTACTCTCTTATTAAACTTGTCGGTGTCTTTAATCTTCAGAATTGTAGCCCACCTGGCTGTTCCGCGTGACCGGAGCGCCATCTGTCTGCATCCTGTGACGTCCTTAAGAAGAGCCAGTATATTCTCCGCGTCCTCTGCTGCGTTCACGTCGCAGTCAATTGCGATAAAACCTTCATGTCCCAGTCTTACGCAGAAGCCGTAGTCCCGGTTCCCGCTCCACGCTGCCAGCTCCTCATCGGTTGACTGGTAGGAGGGCCATTGCTTGAGGCCGCATGCGTAGCCGTTGACGATTACGCTGGGTATCTTGCCTCGCATGTTTGCCCGAGCAAGCGCTGAATTCTCAATTGACGGCACCTCGGGATTGCTCACGATAGGCAATACGTATGGCCTTAGCGCTGACTCGGTTATCAGCTTCCATTCCTGCGGTGATGCACCGCATCTTTGATTACTCTGCATATAACGCCTCTCTTAACTTGAGCATTTTTAAATAAGTGTCTATACTGATTTTGTGCGTGTTGCCGTTTTTAATGCGTGTGATCGTCGAGCGGTTTACTTGCGTGAACTGCGCGATCTCTTTGTCACTCTTGCCGGCAGCCTTGAGCTCGCTTAGGATCTCTCTGACGGACGGCATTTCTCTTTGCTCTTGCAGCATATTTAATCTCCTATAAATTAGACCTTTGTGCAAAAATGCACCCTTAATGTCCCCTATAATATACTATTCGTGATTAAAATAAAGACCTAAATCAAATTATTGTGACGCAGTCGTTTTTTATGTAATCACACGTGCTATAATTTGAGCAGTTAATCACAAGGGTTAAACTTATGAGCTACGACGACTTTCCTTCCCGGCGGGAGCAGAGCTCCGCAAATAAAAACACCAGCTTTCGCTTTAGGAGGCTGCGGATTGTGCTGACTCTTTCCCGCGGCACCTTTGCCTCTGGCACAAATGCTTTGATCGTAGATGAGCTGGCCATGAAGGTAAAGATTCAGAAGCTGCCCTTTCCTGACAATGGGAAGGTGTCCGCTGAAATCGTCGGCATGCGCCTTGAGGACATGGAGCGCCTGACCACGCTTGGCTGGCGTCCGATGTATCACAATCGTAACTATATCAATGTGTACGCGGGGGACGACGAGTCCAGTATGACCGAGGTTTTTGCCGGGAACATCACACGCGCGTATGCTGATTTCAATGCTGCGCCTGATGTGCCGCTTAAGATTGAGGGGCAGGTTGGCTTCTTTGGCCGCATAACGGCTGCCGGTCCTACTGCTGTACGCGGTGTGCAGACCGTGGCGTCATTCGTCAAAGGTCAGGTGGAGCGCGAGGGCTTTACCTTCGAGAACCAGGGCGTGAGCGCGCAGCTGCGTAACTGCGTGTTTAACGGCTCGCCGATCTCACAGGCCTATCAGGCAGCACACATGGTTGGTGCGGAGCTGATTCTTGATGACAATCGTGCGATCTTAATGGCCGACGGCGACACGGTTCGTGGCAACGCTGTGCTCATCTCTCCATCAACAGGCATGCTTAAATGGCCGACGATAACGCAGAATGGTATTGATGTGAAGACTATCTTTAATCCGGCGTATCGCTTTGCGGGTCTGGTGAAGATTGACACCGGCGGGCTGATTCCAAAGGCTGACGGCGGCTGGAGGATTATTAAGCTGAGCCATAGTCTGTCCGCAAACGATCCGAAGGCTGGCGATTGGGAGAGCACCATGACCTGTTTCTATCCTCATATGTCCGGTGCTATCGGCCGATTTATTTAGGGGTTTTATGATATGAGTATAAGTCCAAAAGAGAAGCGAGGGCTCCAGCAGGCTGGAGCGGCCACCTCCGGATATAACTCGCTCATGTTCGCCATCGGTGAATATCTGAATGAATACTTGAACACCGCATGGCTTGGTCGTGTCGACGGAACATCTACCGAGGCCGAGGGCGGTGCTGACCGCGTTGACGTGACTCCCATGGTGGCGCAGTCCAACGCAGAGGGCGACAGTCTGCCCTCTGTATCAATTCCTGCGATTCCGCACACGAGGTTCCAACATGGGATCGCGGCGATCATTATCAATCCAGTTCCCGGCGACATTGTGGCGTGCGTGAGCTGCAAGCAGGACATCAGCAACGTGAAGTCAGACTCCGCTAGCCCGGAGCGTGCCGGATCTTATCGTGGTTTCAGTCAGTCCGACTCGATAGCTGTCGGAGGCTCTGTGCTGACTAAGGCTCCGCAGGTCTTTATCGAGCTGAAGCAGGATAAGACGATTTTTGTAAAAGCTCCGGCAGGGTACACTCTGGAAACGGACGGCACTGTCCGGATAAATGCTCCGGCAGGGTACACTCTGGAAACGGACGGCACTGTCCGGATAAATGCTCCGCGGGTTGAGATTTCAGGCGACCTTGTCGTTACCGGCGAGGTGACCGGCAAAGGAGCTAATTTAAGCACACACACTCATGGTGGCGTTCGCCGTGGCGACAGTCATACTGATGTGCCGGATAGATAAGAAAGGGGGATATGATGGCAACTAAGGGACACACTTTACTTCTCAGCGCTGACTGGGACCTGTGCCTGGATGAAGGCGGGAATATTGAGACCGTCTCGGGCTCATACGGCATCGCGCAAAACGTCGCAAACCGGGTGCGGCTCTTTACGAACGACGCATATTACTACCCTGATCGCGGCATTCCTCACTTTGTGATCGACCTGGGGCACAAGGTGAATAATCGGCTCGTTACTGCCGAGATTGAGCGTGCTGCCATCAGCGTTGATGGCGTAGTTGCGGCTCAGGTGATTGACCTGCAGCTTACCAAGAGTGACGACCGCGCGGTAGACCGCACTTTAACTGGCGATATAAGAATTAATACCGAATTGGAGGACACTATAGATGTTGCACTTTGATCCCGCTGTCGGCTTCTTTGCTGACGAAATCGAGGACGTCCGCAGCGACGTGGCTGCTTCGTGGAGGGCGGCCTTTGCAAATTCCACCGACGTTCCGCTGAACACCGATCCTGAGTCGCCTGCTGGTCAGCTGGTTGACAGTCAAACGGCGGCCATTGTGGAGAAGGACACGGAGCTCCTGTATCTTTGTAATCAGTTTGATCCGGCTAAGAACGAGGGCGTGTTCCAAGACGCTATCGCGCGCATTTATTTCCTTACCCGGAAGAATAAAACACCTTCCTACGCTGCTATCAGCGTGACCGGCCTTCCCGGTACGGTTATTCCGGTAAGCGCTCAAATTCAAAGCACGGCGGATGGTACACTCTGGCAGAACCAGGAGGCTTTTACCATCGGTGCTGACGGTACTGCTACAGGTATCTTTTCATGCCTGACCGATGGCGCGGTGAGTGCTCTAGCCGGCACTCTCACTCAGATCGTGACTGTGGTTGCCGGCTGGGATACTGCCACAAATGAGCACGCGGCAACCGTCGGGACGTTCGAAGAGAACCGCGGGCAGTTTGAACTCCGCAGATATGCCTCCGTGGCGTTAAACTCACGCGGCACCGCTGCAAGCGTGTACGCCCGCATAATGCAGCTTGATGATGTGATCGGATGCGTTGTCCGTGAGAACAAAACTAATCAGCCGAAGGTAATTGACGGCGTAACCCTGAGCCCGCATAGCGTATATGTGTGCGTTTTAGGGGGTAATGACGGTGCTATCGCTACTGCTATGTATCGGACAGTTTCTGCCGGATGCGACACAAACGGTACGACGGATTACCTGGTTGAAGATGACACAACCGGGATCAAGGAGATGATTCATTTCCAAAGGCCGACGGATGCCGATATAACGATTCGGCTTAAGTTCCCGGATGCCGCGGGCTTTTCTGCGGATGACCTGGCGGCTATCAGGCAGGCGGTTTTTAACAATTTTTATGGTGAAGATCCGACCGAGGTTGACGGGTCGATCATGGCACGGCCGCTGATGGGCGATACGATTTACGCTCCGCGCTTTGCTATCAGTGTGCAGAACGCCGGGTATACCGATCTGCTCGATGTTGACATCGCGAAAACCGGCGGAGCCTGGTCCGATGCTCTTTACGTCAAAATTGATGAAAATCCGGTGCTGAGCCTGGCGGACATTGTGATCGAATAAGGAGGCGCAAATGAGCATACCGGGATTTTTTGATGCGTCGGATTTCGATATTTTGCGGGTGCTGCAAAGCCAGTACGCCGGCAGTCCGCGCCTTAAATCACTGACGGCTACATGCTGGAGCCTTCTCAATCCCGAAAGTTCAATCGGGTTGATGTATGAGCACATGATCGACCCGTGGACCGCTGACGGCGCGGGGCTTGACGTGTGGGGCCGCATTGTGGCGACTGCACGGCGAATTTATGTCGCCGGTGAGAGTGTGATCCTGGACGACTACACATATCGCAAATATATTTTTGTCAAAGCGCTTTTCAATCTGGCTAATTCCAGTCTGCACAGCATTAATTTTTTCTGCGGGCAGCTCATACCCAGCGGCGTGCGGGTGCTGCATACTGATACAATGACCTTGACGGTTCTCGTAACCGAGATCGTTGACCCGCAGGCGCTGCAGGCGTTCCTCAATCTGCGTTGGAGCCCTACAGGGGTAGGCGTAAAAATATATTATGCGCTTGGCCCTGTTTTCGGCTTTAATGGCTCCGGCTTGCACCCGTTCAATCAGGCGCCTTTTGTGAACGGCGGCCCGCAGGATCTTGATGTTTAATTCTTAATAATAGGAGGCTTATATGGCTACAATCGAACCGCAAAAATGGGCGGCAACATTAGGGAGCACCGCCGACGTGAACGCATTACCTGCAACTACGCCGTCGGGTTCCGGCAGAGCATCTACAAGTGGACTGTTCCCGCCGGTTACTCAGCTGCCGCTCGATCAAGGTGGTATTGCGCCGGAGCGCGGAGATTTTAACGCGCTTTTTAAGTATCTTGGCGAATATCTGTTTTATCTCATGCAGGGCGGCATGTTCTCGTACTCTACCAATTACGACTACACCGCGGGCAACCTGGTAATACATGGGGGTTCGCTCTACCTTTGCATCGCGTCAAACGGTCCGGGATCCGCCGTCAAATACCCGACTGATGCGGACTACTGGCGCCAGCTTGCACTTATGAGCGATATGCCTACCGTCAATAACGGTACGCTCACAATTCAAAAAGACGGGGCCACGGTTGCGACGTTTACCGCAAACCAGGCGGGAAATACTACTGCGAATATCGCTATTAGCGAGATCCACAGTCAGTCAACGTCAGGAACATCTGGCTGGGTGCGTTTCAAATCGGGTATTCAAATTGTTTTTGGCTTAGGACTTGGGGACATAACAGTTAATTTTCCCGTTGCTTTTATTGCCGTGCCTAGCATACAACTGACAAGCCCTACCACCGACGGTGTTTACGTTGGGGTTCCAGGGTGGTACACAAGAACCACTACATATTTTGTGGCTAACCTGTACGACCCGATAAATCAGCAATTTGTAAGTAGAGGAAGGTTTGACTACCTTGCAATAGGTTTCTGGAAATAGAGGGGGTTAGAAAATGAGGGAATATTATCCAGGTTACATATTTCACGATGGCGACGACTATCCTGAGGTCGCCGCATGGTGCAACGCTAACGGATGCTACATCAAAGAGATTACGCCGGACAGTGAAGGCCGCAGATTTGAGATCGTGAAAATTCCGCCAAAAAGCCTTGATGAGGCAAAAGCGGATAAAATCGCGGAGCTCAACGCCGCAAAAAATAAACAGCTGGATACCGGCGGCCTGGAGTATGAAGAGGATCTTTTTGCTTATGATGATAAGGCTCTTCTGCGCATCTCGGGCACAATTCTGGACTGGCAGGATCAGATCTCCCGCGGTACCGTTAAGCCTGAGGACATTGTGCAGCCGTGGATCTCAAAAGCAAATACGGTGCACCCGCTCAGTTATGATCAGCTGATTGAGCTTGCAAGACTTTTAAGGCAGGAAGTACAAAGGATCGTATTTTACGGCACTTACCTAGAAAAATTAGCCCAGGCGGCTACAAGCCTTGCTGAGCTTGATGAGATCGTGTGGGATTACGGCGCGGCAAGTGCAGCCGGCATTATCGACAGACTGATCGCCGAAGGCGCAGTTTAATATAGCTAGTGGAGGTGTCTATGTTAGAGTCAATTGGTGATTGGGTTGTCAGACTATGCGAGTCAGTCATGCCTCGCGTTTACAGCACAGCCGCTTTCTGCTGGGGTGCTCTTGTCGGTGTGGTCAGCTATGCTGTCGGTGGTGTGGATGTCGCAGTGCAGTGGCTGTTTACATTCATGCTGATTGACTATATTCTGGGCACCTTGGCCGCCTGCAAGACACACGCGTGGTCCAGCGCTACCGGCTTCCGTGGCATTATAAAGAAGGTTATTATCTTCTGCGTAGTTGCCGTTTGTCATGGGCTGGATGAGGTTGTGGGTACAGGCGGTGCTTTGCGCTCTGCCGCCATCATCGCTTACTCAATTAATGAGGTGGGCTCTATGCTTGAGAACTTAACGCGCATGGGCTATGGTGGCATTATTCCTCCGGTTCTGCAGCAGTCGCTTCAGAAGATACAGGAGGACAAGAATTTAACCAAGAAAAAGGGGGACTTATGATCGTCTGTTTGGACGCCGGTCATGGCGGCTCTGATCCCGGCGCTGTGAATGCAAACCTAGGGATTGCGGAGAAAAAGTTAACACTGCAGATTGCAGGCTATGTCCGTGACGCGCTGAACAGTCGCGGTGTGAGCGTTGTGCTTACGCGCGATTGTGATATCTTTGTTCCGCTTAGCGCTCGGGCGCGCACTGCAAACTGCGCCCTTGCAGATCTGTTCGTTTCAGTTCATATCAATGCCGCGACAAATCCTGATGCGCGCGGCATTGAGACCTGGCACTTTGCCGGTTCTGCGGCCAGCGCTGACTTTGCGCGCGCTGTGCAGGACGAGGTGAAGTATGCATACCATACGATTGACCGTGGCGTGAAGGCGTCGCCCGGCTTCTACGTGCTGAAGCATACGCGCATGCCTGCGGTGCTTGTTGAGTGCGGTTTCATTTCCAACGATTCAGATGTTACTTTTCTTTCTAATCCTGCGGTTCGTGCTGACATTGGTTACTGCATTGCGCGTGGCGTGCTGAATTTTGCGGATACCTTAAAGAAAAAGGATACATAGATCAAACTTTTTAAGCAAATTTTACTTGACTAAAGGTATTTAAGTCTTATAATAGGTCGTGTCGGTTAGTTAAACCGGCGCGACTTTTTGTTTAAACCGATTACTTTGGAGAACCCTGATTATGCTCGAAGATCTGATCAAACAGTTAATAAGCTCAATAGATAAACTGACTACTACGATTAAGCAACGCGCGATTGTTATCCCGACCGGACCGCAGAAAGCTGAAAAAGACCAGCCTGATAGCTTTCCTGTTGCTTTTACATCCGCGTCTGACGGCTTGAACGCCGATGTGGCTATTGTTGATGAAGCTCCTGCTCCTGCTCCTGCTCCTGCACCTGCACCTGCTCCTGCTCCTGCTCCTGCTCCTGCTCCTGCTCCTGCACCTGCACCTGCACCTGCACCTGCACCTGCTCCTGCTCCTGCTCCTGCTCCTGCTCCTGCTCCTGCTCCTGCTCCTGCTCCTGCTCCTGCTCCTGCTCCTGCTCCTGCTCCTGCTCCTGCTCCT
>Ga0310695_10004801_pt1 | contig 24394 bp, 22 predicted proteins | sample RumenRJG_04DNA_FD_203882 | JGI IMG/M metagenome (GOLD analysis project Ga0310695, IMG submission 203882) | Bovine rumen microbial communities from Lethbridge, Alberta, Canada - RJG_04 (v2) (version 2) | ecosystem: Host-associated > Mammals > Digestive system > Stomach > Rumen | place: Canada...
ATTTTCTCAGAATCAAGCGTTTCAGAAAAGTTTTTACACGCTACGATAAGCTCGATTCAATTTTTCTTTCTGTTATCATGTTGGCTATGATTTTTGATGCTCTTTTTATGTGAACACGCTCTAATATATCGGAAAAAATTGAAAATGGCATTGATCAGATAGATGCATTGAAATATCTTGATGAGTTGGAACAGCAATGTGTTATAATGTGTGTGTTCTGGCGTCTGAAGCTTACGCAGGTTGCTGAGGTAATGGGAATGCCTTATAAAAGGGTAAGATTTGTATATTATTATGCCATTAAAAAGCTCAGAAAATATTATGAAAAAAGGAATGATAATGTATGAATAAAAATGAAGTAAAAAACAAGCTTTTTGATGATGTTTCCCACATGGAATTGCCGCCGATATCTGAAAAAGTTCGTCAGGCTGTGCGTGAGCAGAAGCAGAAAAATACTGAAACTTTAAACGATACTTTTAATACAGAAACTTCACATAAAATCATAAATATTAAATTTATTTTTGCCGCAGCAATTTTAATTCTGGCAGTTTCAGTGCCTGTTATTGTTTTTGTTATAAATAATTCAGTTTCTGTCAAGCCGGTTCATAATCCGGTACAGGACAGCAGCAAAATTTCCGCTTTATCAGAAAGTGAAACAACAAGTACAGCAGACAGCGAAAACGTACTTGAGCATATAAAATCAGAGCAGTTATATGGAGAGGTGGGACTGTCGTACAGGAGTGAGAAGTATCTGGAAAAGATGCTTATTACTTACTCTGAATCAAGCACTGTTTATGAGGACGATAATTATATCTATAACTTTGATTCTCAGGGCAGACTTGTAGAAATGCTTAATATATCACCTTATAAGAAATCTGACAAATCTGTTTCTGAGCAGGAGATATTAAATAAAGCAAAAGAATTGCTTGAAAAGTATTATCCCTATTGGGAAGAAGATACCTACAGTATAAAGGTTGAAGAGAATGAGGATTGTAATCCGGCATGGATTGTTTGTTTTACAAAGACGAATGAAGGTATTACAAAGGAAAAAATCATAATGTCATTTGTTGAATCCGGTGATATAAAAAGTGTAATAATAACAGGAACAGATGAAAATGTCGGTAAAATATCAAATGCAGAGGCTGTTGATATTACACTTAAAGAGATCAGAAGCGGAAAATATAATATCAGTTCATTCAGAAATGAAGACGTTGAAATAACGGTGAATATAAAGGAAATTGACGGTCAGCAATATTATTATGTTATTGTTTCCAATATACCTTTTGGAGATAATATTATGACGAAAGGACTGATAGGAATTGTAAATGCAGAAACGGGAGATGTGCGTGTAGTAGAATAGATATAGTTTAAGAATCAGAGATTTTGATTGATTTTTTTGGATGATTTCTTTTTCTTGGGTTCAGGCAGTTCATCTGCCATAGCATCAAATAATCTGCATAAGAAATCTTTGTCGTCTGTATTCTGAACGGACAGCATTTCCTTTGCACCATCATAAGGAAGCTCTTTTATTGCATCGGGCATAAGCTTTTGTGCGGTGGCTGTCGGTTTTACAAGCAGTCTGTTGTCATAAATACCGCCGATTATTTTTCCTTTATAGTAAAGGATATATTCTCCCATCATTGCTCTGTATGATATATCATTCAGGTCGGATAATTGTTCAAGAATGAAGTCTAAATATTCCTTGCTTGAAGCCATTCTACACACTCCTTTTAAGATTAATCAGAATTTGTACTCCATAGGAGTAAATCTCAGACCATTCACCACTTGTTCAGCATCCGTATCTGTAAAGCCGAGTTTGTGATAAATCGGAATAGCATAAGGAGATGAATTTATTGTTATCCGATTTGACTTGCATTCAGACACTACAGTTTGAAACAGCTTTCTTCCGATACCTTTTCCCTGATATTTGCCATCAACAAAAAACAAAGCAATATGTGTTCCTTCGCTTCTTGTAGCAATTACACCAATCAACTTTTCCGAAACAAAAGTACCATACAGACAGAGCATAGATATATAATCTTTATTGTGTATGCTTTTATAGAATTCTTCGATACCTTCTTCAGAATAATCAGGTGATTCATATTCTTTGAACACTTTCCAAACTAAATTTAATGCAAGTTCAGTTTCAAAATCTTTAAGTTTTCTGATGTTATAATTCATATTCAATATATAACCTCCCGATTGATAAGTTCTAATTTAACATTAATCTTCCGCAACCGATATTAACTATCGTTATTTTAAAGTTCTATGTAATAAGGACAGATGTTCTCGAAATGTCCGTCCTTCATTCTGAATCCCTTAGGTATAACGCCCAACTGTCTGAATCCTATTTTTTCATAAAGATGTCTGGCGTGAATATTTGTTTCAACAACGGCATTGAACTGTAATATTTGAAACCCGATTTCTTTTGCTTTATATATACAGTCCCTAACAAGTTTTTCACCGATGTGCTGTCCCCGGCAGGAAGATGAAACTGCATAACTTGCGTTGCATATATGTCCGCATCGTCCGACATTATTCGGATGAAGAATGTACAGACCTACAACATTGCCGCTTTCATCAGCGGCTACACCGCAATAACTCTGAGATGAGAAAAATTCTTCTCCTGTTTTATCATCTAACAATTCTTCCTGCGGAAATGCAATTCCCTCATCAACTATTTCATTCCAGATATCTATCATTTGTCTTAAATCATCTATGGTATATTTTCTTATTTGCATTTTGTATTCTCCCGAATTTTAAATTATTTTACAATCAAAGATAAATTTATTATATCACACTCAAATAAAAAAGACTATATTTTTTCAGAAATCAGACAGAAAAAGGAATGCCTGAGTTTTTTTATTTTACTTACAGACATTTTGCGTAAAAGCTATAAAAAACTTGAAATATTCCACAAGTGGAAATATATTAAACGAGTGGAATATAGGATGGTGCCATGTTAAAACATGTAATGATGCTTTCAAAAATGTACAGACAGTTGGAGGAATTGAAGTATGAAAATTCTGGTGATTAATGGCAGTCCAAAAGGAAAAAGAAGTAATACTTATAAACTTACAGACGCATTTATAAATGGTATTTCCGGAAAAACAGAAACGGAGTGCGATGAGATAATTGTCATGGATAAAAATATCGGTACTTGTCTGGGATGCTTCGGATGCTGGAATAAAACTCCCGGAGTCTGTGTTATAAAAGACGATATGAAAGAAGTTCTTGGTAAAATACTCTGGGCTGATATTGTTATATGGTCATTCGGACTTTATTACTTCAATGTTCCCGGCAAAATGAAAATATTGATCGACCGTCAGCTTCCCTTGCATTGCCGTTTATGGTCAGCGAGAGCGAAAGCGGCGGACATCCGATGAGATTTGATATGACCGGAAAGCGCCATGTTATCATCTCTACTTGTGGTTTCTATACCGCAGAGGGTAACTATAGTTCTGTCGATGCCATGTTCGATCATTTTCTTGGAAAAGATAATTATGAAAAGATCTATTGCGGTCAGGGTGAATTATTCAGGGTTGATGCACTGCATAACCGTACAGATGAATATCTCGGTTATGTCAGACAAGCCGGTGAGGACTTTGTTACAAATGGCATAAGCAGTCAGACAAGGGAGCATCTGAATGAATTGCTGTTTTCCAGAGAAACTTTTGAAACAATGGCAGATGCCAGCTGGGGAGTTTCTAAAGAAACAGGTGAAAAAGAGGATGAAACATATATTTTCACAAAACAAATGGCTTCCATGTACAATAAAGCGTCATATAAGGGCAGAGATATCGTTCTTGAAATGTGTTATACCGACAAGGAAAAGACCTATCAGATCATAATGAAAAAAGACGGTTATGAAGTCAGAAAAGATAATTTTCTTTCTGCGACAACGAAAATAATCACGCCTTTCTCTGTCTGGACGGATATTGCTGAAGGAAAAACAGGCGGTGCTGAGGCTATGATGAAAAAGCTTTACCGTGTAGAAGGCGATTTTGATACCATGCTGAACTGGGAAAAATATTTCGGTTCCGGCGGCACAAAGCAAAAGCCTGACAAAAACACTGACGAGCCAAAAACCAAAGGAACAAATCTGATGCTGACTCTTATTCCTTGGATCACTTTCTGGATAGCCGCATCCATAGACAGCTATGTTGGCAGTTTTATTTCAATAGGTGTATGTGCCCTGATGGGACTTCTGTTTTTCCGTTTCAGAAAAACAATTTATGATGTTATTTCAGATACAGCAGTTGTCGGTTTTTCTATAACGGCACTTCTTCTGCCTGAATCTGTCAGATTTGTTTTGCCCGGCTCATATCTTGCATTTGGTATTATGTGGATTTTATCGTGTCTTACAAAAATACCTCTTACGGCATGGTATTCCATGAACAGCTACAACGGAGAAAGTGCATTGAAAAACCCGCTGTTTGTACAAACAAATCGTATTCTGACTCTTGCATGGGGAATTTTATATATCATCACAAGTGTATGGACATTTTTCCTTATGGGTACGCCGGTTTCTCCCTATCTTGCGATCATCAATAATGTGATGCCGATACTTATGGGCATTTTTACAAAATGGTTTCAGAATTGGTATCCGGCACATTATGCTTCAAAGTAAATTTAAAATATCGTGGAAAATATTATAAAAAGCCTTGTCAGAACTGTCGTTTTAAGTTATAATATAGTAGTGGTTTAGACACTCGTTTATTTGAATACGGAGGAATTGTAATATGATATTTGGTTATTGCAGAATTTCTACAAGCAGACAAAATATTGAAAGACAAATCAGGAATATTGAGAAAGCATATCCTGAAGCTGTAATTAAGCAAGAAGTGTACACCGGAACAAAAACGGATGGCAGAAAGGTTTTTGAACAGCTTTTGAAAATCGTCAGGTCGGGTGATACGATTGTTTTTGACAGCGTATCGAGAATGAGCCGTAATGCTGAAATTGGCTTTCAGGTATATCAGGAATTGTATGATAAGGGCATTGAGCTTGTTTTCCTGAAAGAGCCGCATATCAATACTGAAACATACAAAAAGGCTTTGTCAAATAATATCGCTATGACCGGAACGAAAACAGATATTATTCTGAAAGCTATCAATGAGTATCTGATGGAGCTTGCCAAAGAGCAGATTATTATAGCATTTGAACAATCCGAAAAAGAAGTATCTGACCTCCACCAAAGGACAAAAGAGGGTATTGAAACTGCAAGGCGAAAAGGCAAGCAGATTGGTCGCAAACAAGGTGCTGCCATTACAACGAAAAAGAGCATAAAAGCAAAACAGGATATTTTGAAGTTTTCAAGGGACTTTAACGGGACTTTGACTGATGTGGACTGTATGCGTATGATCGGCATTGCAAGAAACACTTATTACAGATATAAAGCAGAATTAAAAATCTCACTCAGCAAATAGAACAACCTCTCCGAAAGCAGTTTTAAAAAGCTTTCAGAGAGGTTTATTGTTTTATATGTACGATAAAGTGCACATATAAACATAAAATAATTTTGAATTTTTTATCACATTGTGATATAATAACGAATAGCATTATAATTGGCTTTCGTACTATGTAGTATTATATGCTTTAGGCGAAAATTCTGAATAAGGTGATTTTATGTCAGCAACCAATGAGTATATAGATAAAATAAAAAGTGTTCTTCAGAGTAAAAAGAATGCGGATGTTTACATATTGAATGATAAGCTAACCTTGTCCGTTTTTGCGGTGCTTGAACAAAGCCTTAAAAATGTTCGGCATATCTATCTTATCATCAGAGGAAAGTCACAGCTTCCAAAAGATGAAGTTGCAAGGGAATTTGAAATGAATCCCAATGATACTCTTTACAATGAATATGATATAGTCGAAAAAAATGAACTTACACATTTTGCTAAAGCAAAGACTATGCACGATTTCATTTCAAAAAATGTCGAGATTCGCAGGCTTAGTCCTCGTGCCAATGTCGGCTTAAACATCTTGATTATTGACGATGATTTTATGATTACCGGCACTACTTCTCTTGAACTGAATGAGCGTAGGTCTGAACAAAGAATAGAATTCAACTCAGTAATAAGCGAAGATATGGACAAATCGCAGATAATCAGGTTTAAGAATGAATTTGAGAGAATTTGGCTATCAGAACAGATAACCTATGATTTTAAGGATGAGGTTTTGAATAGTCTTGCCTATGTATACAAAGAGCATAGTCCGGAGTTTGCATACTATTTCACATTAAATCAGCTTTATGGCGATAAAATAGATGAGTCGGTTCAACGATTTGAAAAAGATAATGCAGGATTCAAAGACAGTGTTATATGGAATATGCTTTTTGATTTTCAAAAAGAAGCTGTTCGCTATGCTATTGAAAAAATCAATCGGTATAATGGCTGTATAATTGCAGATAGTGTAGGTCTTGGTAAAACATTTGAAGCATTAGCAGTTATGAAGTATTTTTCAGACAGACAGGACAATATTCTCGTATTAACGCCTGCAAAGCTATATAATAACTGGGACACTTATCGTGACAATGATTATGAGGATAATCCGCTTGCAGATGATGTTATAAAATACAAAGTAATGTGTCATACAGACTTATCAAGGTATTCAGGAATATCAAGGAGTGGGTATGATCTTGCAAGATTTGATTGGAGCAGATTTGACCTTATTGTTATTGACGAATCGCATAATTTCAGAAACCGTACAGAAAAGGAAGAAAGCGAAACCCGTTATCAAAGATTGCTTGAAACGGTTGTTAAAAAGAAAACACATACAAAGGTTTTACTGCTTTCTGCTACTCCTGTCAACAACAGTCTGACCGATCTGAAAAATCAAATATCCTTGATAACAGGCGATAACGATGATGCTTATGAAAAAGAAGGTATTGAAAGTATTGGTCAGACACTCCGAAAAGCGTCTGTTGTTTTTAATGCTTGGGAAAGACAGGGCTATGCAAGCAAAGAGGAGCTTTATGATTCATTACCGAAAGACTTTTTCTCTTTGCTTGAGCTGCTTACAATAAGCCGCAGTCGCAAACATATTACTAACTATTACAAAAGCGAAGATATAGGTACTTTTCCGGCAAAGTTACCTGTCAGTACCTATAACCCTAATATTGACACACAGCGTGAATTACTTAACTTCAAAGAAACATTATTTACTCTCGAAGATTTACAGCTTGCTGCTTATACTCCAATGAGGTATATTAAGCGAGAGTATCGGGAAATGTATCAACGGATGTATCAGACCATACATAAAGGAAAAGTTGTATTTACGCAGGAAGGACGAGAAAATACCACAAAGATATTGCAGTTGTTTAACCTGTTCAAGCGATTAGAAAGCTCTGTCTATGCCTTTTTACAAACTCTGAAAAGGCAAATTGAGCGTATCAATAATTATATATCACTTCTCAACGGCAATGGAAATGAGCTGACTGACGAGGTATTTTCTGATGAGGAGGAAACTTCGTTAGATTACAAATTGGATATTAAAGTTGCACATCTTGATAAAGAAGCATATCTTGACGATCTGATTTTTGATAAAGTCATTATTGAAAGGCTTATTGAACAGGCAAAAAAGATACTTGCTGAAGGACGGGATGAAAAACTTATTGCGTTAAAGAAAATTATCAAAGATAAAATAGAAAACACACCATTCAATGCTGGCAACAAAAAGATACTTATCTTTTCGGCTTTTGCGGATACTGCAAGATATTTATATGATGCAGTAGCAGGTGAACTTTTATCGAGAGGATACTATACAGGAATGGTAAGTGGATCGGATAAACCGCAAATCACTATTCCTCAACACCTGAAACCTATGCAAAAAGGTGGACGAAAGATTGAATTTGACTTCAATAAAGTCCTCACCTATTTTTCTCCCATTTCAAAAAACGCCAATATTCCGGAGGACAGGCAAATCACGGTACTGATCGGTACGGACTGTATCTCCGAAGGACAAAACTTGCAGGACTGCGACACCGTTATCAATTATGATATTCAATGGAATCCGGTACATCTTATTCAGCGTTTCGGACGAATTGACCGTATCGGCAGCAGAAATGCACAAATCAAGCTTATCAACTTCTTTCCGGCTATGGATCTGAATGAATATCTCGGTCTTGAAAGCCGTGTAAAAAAGAAAATGATACAGTCAAATATTGTTTCAACGGGCGATGATAACTTGTTAAGCCCTGAGATGAATGATCTCAGTTTCCGTACAAAGCAGATGGAAAAACTGCGGAACGAAGTCATTGATATTGACGATGCAAGCGATACCATTTCAATTACTGACCTGAATATGAATCAGTACATATATGAATTGTCACAGTTCATACGCTCACATAAAGAATTGTCACAAGTGCCGAGAGGTATCTATTCTATTGCAAAAGCTAATGAATTGGGTATAAATCAGAATGGTGTGCTATTCTGCTTCAAATATAAAAACAATGAAGAAAAGCCCAATTCTGACAGTTCTCTCTTCCCTTATTATCTGTCTTTTGTTTCTGATGAAGGCGAAGTAGTATATAAAAGCACACAGGCTCGTGAGCTTTTGAAACGTTTCAGAGGTCTTTGTTACAGAATGAATACTGTCAATGAAGAACTTGTGAGGGCATTTTTGCGTGAAACAAAGAATACTACCAATATGAGCAGATATTCCGATCTGCTTAATAAAGTAGTCGGTTCAATTCAGAAAGTTGAGGAGGACAACGCAGGATTTACATTGTTCGATTTCGGCGGTTTCAAAAATGACTTTGCCGACAAGACAAGCGATGATTTTGAGCTTGTTTCTTTCATAATTGTTCGCAAGGAGGATTAGTATGCTATCCCTTCCCGAAAAATTCAAAAAAGAAGCCAATATTTCAAAGGTCACCTTTGTAAGAGGTGCAAATCTTACGGGTGCTGATAAAAAGCGTTTTGAAACTGCCGTCAAAGATATTCGCCTGACTTATCAAATTGAAGGCTTTGATATACCGAATTTAGTAAATGATGATTATAACTGTCAGGTCATTATGTTTCTGCGGATAACGCTGACAGAATTAAAGCAAGCTCCCTATGTTTCGTCTATCGTACAGAAATATATCAGTCCTCTTTGCGTTATCGAGTTTACGGACGGAACAGAGGAACAGTACAGTTTTGCAGACAAGCGGCTTAACAAGCAGAACAAAAAAGAGATAGTCATAGAAAGTGAGTATCTGTCCTCTAAGCTGCCGCTTGAGTTTCAGAACGATACAAAAACACTGTTTGCTTTGTATATCGACTATGAAACCATTCTTAACCGCAGCAACAAACACGCTTTCTATATAGAAATGATGACAAAAGCTTTTCTTGTGAGCAATCAGGGCTTATTTTCCGGACAGGACAAGCTGATTGACAATAAAAAGCTATGGTATGACGAGGAAAAGGCAAAACAGCTATTGCCATTGCTGAAACAGCTTAAAGCGGCAAAGCTGTCAGCCGCAAAAGCAAAGACTATATCCGAAAAGTCAAAATGCAATAAGCAGATCAGGGAAATAATAAAGGAGTTGAAGGGATATAATGAATAACGGAGAGAATAAAATGATGAAAACAAACGCAGATTTAACTGAGACAAATCAGGATGAAGCCTATCACTCAATACGCAGTTATATTGTTGAAGCTCATAAACAGGTTTATTCAGCCGTAAATTCTGCAATGGTTATCGCATATTGGAATATAGGCAAAACGATTTATGAAGTATGCGGGGAAAATGATCGTGCCGCCTATGGAAAAAAAGTTCTGAAATATATTTCCGAACGGCTTACAGAAGAATTCGGCAGAGGATTTGATGAAAGCAATTTACGTAAGATGCGTAGATTTTATCAGGCTTTTCCAATTCGAGACGCACTGCGTCCCGAATTGAGTTGGACACACTATCGGCTTTTGATGAAAGTAAATGACACAGAAGCAAGAGAATTTTATTTGAACGAGTCGGTAAAAGCCGGTTGGAGTTCCAGACAGCTTGACCGGCAGATCAACACAATGTATTACAAACGTATCCTTGCAAGCCGTGACAAAGAAAGCGTTGCGGCAGAAATTCAGCGAACAGAGCCGAAGCCCGAATATGAGCAAATCATTAAAGATCCTTATGTGCTTGAATTTCTGAATCTTCCGAAAAATGAGCATTATTACGAATCAACTCTTGAACAGGCTTTAATAGATCACTTACAAAAATTCCTGCTTGAATTAGGACGTGGCTTTTCGTTTGTGGCAAGGCAGAAGCATTTCAATATTGACGGCAGACATTTTTACATTGACCTCGTTTTTTACAATTACATTTTAAAATGCTTTGTTCTTATAGACTTAAAAACAGGCGATCTGACACATCAGGACATCGGACAGATGCAGATGTATGTCAACTACTACACAAGATACATGATGAATGAAGGAGATAAACCGCCGATAGGTTTACTGCTGTGTGCAAAGAAAAGCGATACACTTATGAGATTAACTTTACCGGAAGACAACAATCAGATCTATGCGGCAAAGTACCTTGATTATATGCCTACAGAAGAAGAGCTGAAAAGGGAACTCAGTCTTGACGAGTTTGAAAAAATCGAAGAATGAAATCAATGTTCAATGAGTAAAGGAGATAAATTGTAATGACTGATTTTCATAAAGTATCCGAAGGCATACTCGGAGAGGAAACAACAGAAAAAACAAACACAGAGTTATTCTTGTCGCTTGTGGGGCAGTATTTCCCCGAAGCGATAAAGGACGGCGAAGTTGACTTCACAGCCCTGAAAGAAGAAATGGGGGAGTTCCCGCAAGTTTCAAGTGAACACTATGATTTCACCTGGGCAGGCAAACAGGCAGCCAAAAAAGAAGCTATGTCGGATATTTACGGCAGGACGCTGAAATACAAGCCGCAGGACAGCCTTAACCCTGATACAACCGAAAACATCTACATAGAGGGTGACAACCTTGAAGCCCTCAAACTGCTCCGCCGCAACTATCACGGCAAAATCAAGATGATATACATTGATCCGCCGTACAATACAGGCAGTGATTTTGTATATCACGATGATTTTTCAATGAACGAAGAAGAACTTGCTAAAATATCTGGAAATATGATTGATGAAGTTCGTTATCAAAAGAATGGTAAGGATAATTCAAAATATCACACAAATTGGTTGAATATGATGTATCCTCGATTAAAAGTAGCAAGAGAATTACTTTCAGATGACGGAGTTATATTCATAAGTATTGACGATCACGAAATCGATTCCTTGAAAAATATATGCAATGAGATTTATGGAGAGAATAATCTTGTGGCTGAAATACCTTGGCAATCAAGAGCGTCAATACAAAACGATACTGACTTCAGTGTGAATCACGAGTATATTTGTGTGTACGCAAAATGCAGAAGGCAAACAAATAGAAGGCTGAAAGAAAGCAATTATAGAGAATGGCATAAAAAAGACAGCTTTGTTTGTAAACCACTTCCACTTGATAAAAGCAAATTTGACAATCCTGACAATGATCCAAGAGGGTTATGGAAAGCTGATCCATTTGACGCTCCAAATGTAAGACCGAACCTCACATATGTGGTGACTAATCCCCTGACAGGGGAGCAGCACCTCCCACCAAGTGGGAGGTGCTGGAGAATTTCTCCAGAAAAATTCTCCAGTGCCTTAGCTGATGGGCGGATAATATTTGGAAAGAACGGAACAGGTCGCCCCCAAATGAAATCATATTATGAAGAAAAAAAAGAATTTGGCTCAGTAGATAACTCTTGGTTTAGTGCTGAGAGAATAGGAACAACAACTAATGGAACAAAAGAGGTAATGCAGTTATTTGATGGAAACCCATTTTTTGATAAGCCAAAGCCAACTTCATTATTGTTCAAACTTATTGACTTAGCAAATGTTGATGAAGGCGACATAGTCCTTGATTTTTTCTCTGGCAGTGCAACAACCGCACACGCAGTAATGCAACTGAATTCAGAAGATGGCGCAAACCGTAAGTTTATTATGGTACAGCTCCCCGAAGTGTGTGACGAAAAAAGCGAAGCCGCAAAAGCAGGCTACCACACTATATGCGAAATAGGCAAAGAACGCATACGCAGAGCCGCCAAGAAAATACACGAGGATAACCCCGATGCACAGTTTGATGACGGCTTTAAGGTATTTGAAGTGGCTGATACCAACATAAGATGGAACACGGCTGACGATGAGGAAATACAGAAACTTGATGAAACTGACTACGGCAATGACAAGGAAAGAATAGACTTTACAAAGGGCTACACCGATATTGATGTTGTCTATGAGATTATGCTCCGTCAGTTTGATATACCGCTTTCTACTCCTATCGAAAAAATGCCGCAAGTCAGCGACAGAACATACATATTTGCTGATGCCGTTGTTGTTTGCCTTGAGCCTGAGATTACAACCGAACTGATAGAAAAGTTAGCGGCTATTGAGCCTACTCCGGCGAAGTTCGTTCTCCGTGACAGTGCCTTTAATGACGATATTCAGCTCAAAGATGTATCGTTCCGCAGACTTTCCGCACTTATTAAAAATCATCAGACCGAAGAAGAACGCAAGAGCAAATATAATAACTACACAGTAGAGTTTATTTAAGGAGGTTTTTTTATGTATGATGTAACAGTTTCTATACCGGATGAGGTATTATTTGATACCCGTTTATCAAAACAGCTTTCCAGTGCTTATGTTAAACAGGCAGCCGCATTGTTCTATTATACAAAATTAGGTGTTTCTCTCGGCTATTGTGCAGAAATAGCAGGAATGCAAAAAGCCGATTTTATCAGATTTCTTTCTGATAATGGAGTATCTGTATTTGCGTTTGAGGATGAAACGGAGTTGGAGGAAGATATAAACAATGCGTAAGGTAATTGTAAATTCAACACCGCTTCTTGTTCTGGGGAATATTGGCAGATTGGATATTCTGTGTAGTTTGTATGAGCAAATAGAAATTCCGGCTGCTGTATATCGTGAAGTGACTGAAAAAAACGATGCCGCAAGTAAAACTCTTCTTGCGGCAAGTGATTGGATTAAAGTGCGAACGGTTGAAAATATTGCTGATTATGCAATGTATCAGGCAAAGCTTCACGCCGGAGAAGTTGAAACAATGATAATCGCACAAAAGCCCGTTAAAGCTGACCTTGTGATTCTGGATGATATGGCTGCAAGGAAAACAGCTAAGTATCTTGGCTTAACAGTAACCGGAACGATGGGTGTTCTCGTAAAGGCAAAACAAAAACAGATCATTCCGGCAGTAAAACCTATTCTTGATGAAATAATGAGGAACGGATTTTATATCAGCGAAAAAGTAGTTAAGATGGTATTAAAATCTGTTGATGAGTTGTGATGGTGAGCTAATATGGAAAAAATTAAATTTCAGGTGGAACAGCTTGGATATCAGGAACAAGCCGTAAACTCTGTTATTGATCTTCTGAGCGGTGTTGACAGACAATCTGTCAGCAGTATTTATTCTACCGCAAGAAAACAACAGTCTTTTTATAATGCCCGTCCTGAAGCAAATGTGCGTTTCAGTTCTACAAGCCGTTTGCTGAATAACCTGCAAGGCATACAGTACCGCAACGGTTTATTCAAGGACAGCTCTATTGTCGGCAAGATACCTCAGTTTACAATAGAGATGGAAACAGGTACAGGCAAGACCTTTGTATATCTTGAAACGATTTTACGGCTTTGGAGTGAATTCGGAGGACAATTCAAGAAGTTTATCATTGTTGTTCCGTCTAATCCAATTCTGTTGGGTGTCAAGAAGTCGATAGAAACCTTTGCTGATTATTTCAAGCCGAGATTTAACAATATCGACCTGACACAGCATTTCTTTGTATTTGATAAGAATGTAACTCCCGAAACGGTAACATCAAAGCTGATCGAAAGCACTGATCTTTCGATTATGATTATTACAAATCATTCCTTCAACAAGGAAAGCAACCGTCTGAGAAAAGAAAGCGAAAGCGGTGTTGTAATATGGGACGATATAAAGGACATTGCTCCTATCGTCATCATAGATGAACCGCAGAAAATGGACGGCAACGGCAAAAAGAAAAGTGCGTCACTTGCCGCAGTAGAGGAACTGAATCCTCCGATGATACTCCGTTACAGTGCAACACATAAAAACCTGTATAACCCCCTGTTCAAGCTCGATTCCTACGATGCATATAAGCAGGAACTTGTCAAGGGCATTAAGGTTACAACAATACATAGCCTTACACCGAAAAGCTATCCCTATGTCAGATATGTAAAATTCGATACAAAGAGCCTGAGAGCTGTCATTGAGATATTCCATAAGGAACAGGGCAAGGACATCAGGTGTATGAAATTTGATGTTGATAATAATGCGTCTTTGGAAGAGCTTTCGGGAGGTCTGCCGCAGTATCATAATTGGTACATATCAGCACAGCCAAGAAAGAATGATGATTTACAGATAAGTACAGATACCGGAGATGTTATGTACATTCCTGAAAGCAAAAGCAATGATGAAGTTGATCACGATGTAGCAGTCGAGAAACAGATGGAAATAGCAATAAAGGCACATATTAAAAAGCAGGCTGAGATACTCCAAAGCGGGAAGAAAATAAAAGTGCTTACTCTATTCTTTGTCGATTCCGTCAGCAAAGTAAGAAGCAATGACGGTGACGGCAGAGGTGTCTATCTGAAAATGTTTGACAGAGTGTTTGAGAGAATACGCTCCGAAGCAAATCTGATAGAACAGTCTGTACTGAATCAATATCCGAGAGAATTTTCAATCCTTAATCCCGATACGCCTGTTGCAAGTATCCGTGAGGGATATTTTGCCGTTGATAAGAATCATAAAGTTGTTGATGTTGAGGGTTGGAACAGCGATGTTGCAGACGAAGAAGTGTCTTTGAAAGCAAAAGCACAGGAAGATGTTGACAGAGGTATTGACCTTATTCTGAACAAAAAAGATGAGCTTATCAGCTTTGATGAACCATTGTCTTTTATCTTTTCTCATTCGGCTCTACGTGAGGGCTGGGATAATCCAAATGTTTTTGTTCTTGTTACTATTAAAGAAACAGGCAGTGATATTGCAAAAAAGCAGGAAGTCGGCAGAGGACTTCGTCTGCCTGTTGATGTTAACGGTGTAAGATGCTATGACAACTCTATCAATGAGCTTACAATCGTTGCAAATGATTACTATGACCATTTTGCTGATTCATTACAGGACGATTACAATAATTCGTCTGGATTCAATAAGGAAGAAGTAACAGCTGATATTATAAAAAGGACTATTATTGATGCAGGAGTACCGGAAGAAAAGGTAGAAGCTGCCTACGATGCCTTTAAGCGTGAGCTTTGTGCGTCTGATTATGTAAAGATCGATAGATCCGGAAAAATCATAATGCAGAAGTCTGATGAAGATTTCAGGAACATTCAGTTTAACGATCCTATACTGATGGAACACGCTCCGAAGATAAAAGAGTCTTTCATAAATGCAATGAAAGACAAAGGCAGCAAGAAAATTGAAATTGCAAATGGCGATGAACCACCTTTTGAAAACGGAGTGCAGAAATATATCAGCGAAAGTGCTTTCTACTCTATGTATCAGAAACTCCTTGCAATACTTCAAAAGCGTTCTGTATATAAATATAATCTTAAAAAGGATGAATTCATCACAAGCGTTACGCAAGAAATAGAATATCATCTTAGGCGTAAAAATGACTTCATACAGTTTGAAGTAACACAAGCCGAAGTTGATTTTAACGATTCCCGTAAGATGAAGATGTCTGGTGTTCAAAAAATGATTGAGGATAGCGAAAGCCATACAATAACTTATGAAACAAGACCATTGTTTGATCTTGTCAATATCATTATGGCAAATACTATGCTGCCAAGATTAGCGATCATCAAGATAATTAACGGACTGTCTGCTGATGCAAGAAACAAGATAAACAATCAGGATTATCTTGAGGAAACGATCAAAGTTATCAATAATAAGTTGAAAGAGTTTAAGAGCAAAGAATTTATAACAGCCGAACTGATAGAGGGTGTATCTATTCTTGAAAAGGATATTTTCGAGGTTGATAAAATCGTCAATGAGTCTGAAATAAAGTATCTCTTTACACCAAAGCCGTCAAACAGAAGAGCAATGAATTTGAAATACAAATTCGACAGCGATGGTGAATTGAAGTTTGCAAGAGCACTTGATGAGGATCAAAATGTACTTCTTTATACAAAACTGAAAAAGGGCGGTTTTGTTATAGAAACACCTGCCGGAAACTACTCTCCCGATTGGGCTATCGTATATCAAAAAACAGAAGATACTTTTGCAATGTACTTTATAGCCGAAACAAAGTGGGATAAAGAAAAAGGCGATCTTTCCGAAGATGAGATAATAAAGATCAACTGTGCAAAGAAACACTTTGAAGCAGTCGATAAGAGTGTCAGCGAAATAGTAAAGTATGCGTGGGTAAATTCATATAAGGACACAACTAAAGGTCAGCCATTCCCACAAGTTTTCACAGATAAAAACTTCTCTGATACTCTCCCATTGGAAAGACCGTTTATTTGATACTTACGCAACAAGTGGGACTTCAAGTCCCATTTGTGCGGTGTCATTCCTCGAAGTATCCGCCTGTTGAGCTATCCCACTCTATTGTGCCGTCCTCGTACATCCGACAACCGTGAGCCACAAATGTCCACTTGTACTTGCTTACACGCTGAAACTTTGCTCTGAAATGTCCCTCTGCTTCAAGGCAGATATAAGAGCCGCCGCCTTTGTTGGTATAGATCGTATTGTGTGTAGGGTTGAAGTAATGTCTGTCCATTTCCTGACCTCCTCTGTAAGGTTTTATTTTTTCCTTACAGTAACTATTATAAACGATAACTCGTTCATATTCAATATACAACCTAAACGAACTTTCGGCTATATTTCTATGATGCTTTGTTCAAAATGTAGATTTGTATTCGTTTATTCGATATGGTAAAATGTATGTTATAAATGAAAAGGAGGTTAATCTATATCAAAATGGAAAACAAAAAGGTTATATTTGAATTTTACAACAATGGTGCAGAAATAGGTCGTCTTGAGAATGGTTTGGGTATGGTTGAGTTTTACAGATCAAAGGAGATCATTTCTCAGTATATCACCAAAGCAAGCACCGTTTATGATATAGGCGGCGGTATTGGTAAATACTCCGAGTGGCTTGCTGAAAATGGTCACGATGTTACAATGATAGAACTTGCACCCACAGCCGTGGACTATGCGATCAAAAATATGAAAAGACCATATACAGCAATTATCGGGGATGCAAGAAAATTGGATTTGCCTGATCAAAGTGCGGATGTAGTCTTGCTGATGGGACCTTTATACCATTTACAGAACATAAATGATCGTAAAACAGCATTAAACGAGGCATATAGGGTGCTGAAAAAAGGAGGCTTGCTTATAGCAGCAGGTATCTCTCGATTCAGTACCACAACTTGGGCATTATCAAAGTATGGAAGTGAAAACAACTTTATTGATGATGATATTTATATGAATATGATCAGACAAGAACTTGAAACAGGGGAGCATAATCGTCCAAAGGAATATCCTTTTTTTATTGCGGATGCCTATTTTCATACACCGAATGAAATGAAAACAGAATTATGTGATAGTGGATTTGATATTATCAATTATCACGCTGTTGAAGGCAGTGTATGGATAACACCAACGCTTGAAGAAAAATGGAACGATATTCAAAGCAGAAACCGATTGTTGGACATTATACATGCTACCGAACATGAAGAAACGATGATGGGAATGAGTCCGCATTTTTTAATGATAGGAAGAAAATAAAGAAGAGGTGAGAACAGTGGGAATGATATATAAAATCAATGTTCTGCAAGCTCTGAAAGACAAGGGGTACTCAACATACCGTATAAAGAATGAAAAGCTGTTGAGCCAATCAACTTTGCAGAAACTCAGAGAGGGCAAGCCTGTATCGTGGGAAAATATAGAAGCATTTTGCCGACTGCTTGAAATTCAGCCGAGTGATCTGCTTGAATACAAACCTGACACAACAGAGAATAATTGATTATTCTTTCTCTGACGGTAAAAGGCATAAAAAAGAAGCCGACAGGGAACAAGACAATATGTCCTGCCTGTTGACTTCTTGAAAAAAACATCTTTCAGCAGTACATAGCCGAAAAATGCTTAAAAAATGTATGTTGAAAAGTAAACACCAAAAGCCCATCGCTTAACTACCAATTAAACGACAGGCTGACTCGCAAAGGTAACAGCACTACCTATGACGAATTTCTGATGCCCAATAAGGCACTTCTATGCCTTTTGGATATATTGTGTCAAGTCAATGCCTTTTCGCGTGGAAACAGGAGGGTACTGGCTTGGCATTTTCTTTTTCGTTACACTTGCCTTTATGTCTGTGCATAGACTTTCGTCTATGTGCTGACATAAGAGCAATAAACGGAGAGGATCTGTGCTTTACTCTTAGCACTACAACTGAATAGATAACACAAGCGAAAATACGAAGGTATCATAACAGTTTTGCCAAGACACCAGACTTCATTGGTCGAGCGAGCCAACAGACCGCTACTCTGCTGCTACCTTGACTACTCGGTAAGGCTTGCAAACCTGTTTAATACGATGTGGTGTTACCACCGGCGAGTACCCGACAGCACCCAACATCAGGATAAGATAACCTGTGTTATTGTTGAAGATAATCTTGTCAGAGAGATTATCTTCTGATAAGGGAATAAACACTCAGTTTACACCTTTATCGGAGGATAATCTATCCTCTTTGTAAAAAAAATAGCCAAAGGCAAGTATAACATCTTACCTTCGGCTATAAAAGAAGTTTAAGTGACAAGAAATTGTTTGAATGAACTTTCTTAAACCCCTTTGTTTTGGTCCGAGTGACAGGAGTTGAACCTGCGGCCTCTTGAACCCCATTCAAATGTCCCTGTTTTTCGGACTGACTTTACTAAAATAAAGAAATTGAGTTGATAATTCCTGCACAAAAAAATTTCCAACCGTATCAGTATATCATATCATCAGAAAAACATAAATTGTTATTTCTTACAAAATACCAATCTTCTTTTTGTGTATTTTATTATTGCACTTTCTGCCATAATCAATCTTTGATGTGGTTTTGGTAGATGTGTATTTCTCGACACTCACAAAACCGACATCGTATCGGTTTTGTGAGTGTCTTTTTTTGTCAGAAAAAGCGTTCTTCTATGTATTCTTTATAGTTTTCAATGGAGATTATATATCTTTCTTCTTTGAGGTGTGTGTAGATTTCAAGGGTAATAGAAATATTTGAATGACCGAGCAGTTTTGAAGCTGATAGAACATCTACTCCCGAAGTATAAAGCAAAGTTGCAAATGTGTGTCGCAACATATGCGGAGTAATCTTCTCAATCTTGACTTTGACACCTTTAGGTGAATACAAATTCTGTTTTGACTGCTTGACAGTTGCGTATTTATGAGAAAGCTGTGTATGATACGAATCCCACAATCTTCTCCAGGAAGATACCGTGTGCATATCGCCGTCAGCTTTTGAACATACATACCTTGAATCGGCATTATCTCTGTAGGTCTGCAATTTGTTCAAAAGACTTTTTGGAACACGGACTTTTCTCTTTTTGCCGTTCTTTGTTCCCTGCTTTACCTTATATCCGCCTGTTTTTCTTGAAACAGACTTAGTAACACTTATCTCTCCATTCGTAAAGTCAATATCCGACCAAAGCAAAGGTATCATTTCTCCTGCACGAAGTCCGCAAAAGCACATAATGAGTGCAGGAAGTCTTGCTTTATGGTCAAAGTCGATGAGCCAACCGATTTCTTCTTCGGTCAAGGCTCTTCTTGTGTTTTTAGGTGCGTCTTTCGGTATAGTTACAACCTTTGCAGGATTGTTATCGTAGTTCGTGTTTGCGGATACATAGCTGAAGATACTTGAAGCGACACATCTGATGTCCTTGAGAAGCTGTTTAGAGGACGGTCTTCTCGTGTTAGGGTTTTCGACAGCAAGCTCGTTGATCATATCACAGATCTGCATAGGTCTGATTTCTTTTACAGGGGTATCTCCGAAGTAATCAGAAAGATACCTGACCTGACTGCTGATAGCACTTTTGTAGCCGTCAGAAATTCCGACTGACTTGTACAAAAACCATTTATCCGCCCAAACATTGAACGGACTGTTCTCGTCATACATAGCCGTAGCTGTAATCACCATTTTTCCAATCTCCTTAAATGAATTAACTTTAGTAAGATAACTTACGGTTTTGTATTTTACACAATCAAGGAAGAATTGTCAATATGCACAAAAGAAGTTCTAATTTTATGATTAAAGTTATAAGATTTGTGCATTTTTACTATTGAAGTGATACTGAGTAACGAAATCATTTTTTCCTGAAATGGTGTGTACTTAAACAATAATCAGCCGTCTGTAAGTCGGCTTTTTATTATATAAATTTTTATTTCAAGTAAGGAGATCGCAACTATGAACAACTCAAAAGCAAAAATCATTGCCGTTGCCAATCAGAAAGGCGGCGTTGCAAAGACCACTTCCGTCATCAACATCGGTGCAGGACTTGCACTCAAAGGCAAAAAGGTACTGCTCGTTGATACGGATAATCAGTCCCATCTCTCTCGGTTATGACGGTACGGACGGCAAGCCCACCATTTCAGAATTGATTTGGCAGACGGTTTCAAAGGTACAGAAGCCTGTGTCAGAAGCTATCCGTAAGTCTGAACTCGGTGTTGACTATATCCCGTCTAACTTTATGCTTGCCGGAATTATCTCCATTCTTGTAACGGACAGCGACAGCACAGGTGTTTTTAGCCGTCTTTTCTCTGACGGTACTTTCGATGAATATGACTATATCATTATCGACTGTCCCCCGACACTTGACTTGCTCGTTTCAAATGCCCTGAAAGCCTGTGACAAGGTGCTTATCCCTGTTCAGTCTGACTTTTGGGCTTATGAGGGTGTCGATCAGATACTCGCCACACTACAAAGAGCAAAGCAGGCAAGTGATATAAAGCCGTATGTTCTCGGTATGCTCGTTACTATGTATAACAAACGCACGAATTCCGCAAGGGCGATTATGGACGCTATGAACGAAAGTTACGGAGAATATGTATTTGAAACAGCTATTGCTTTCCGTGATGAAGTCAAGGTCGCTACCATTGAGCATAAAACTCTTGTCGGAAGAAAGAACAGTATCACGGGACAGCAATATATGGCTGTTGTTGAGGAGATCATCGGCAAGGAGGGACAAGGCAATGGCTAAAAAATTTGATATACCAAAACAAAGTTTTTCGTCCGTTGCCGATGCCTATAACGGTCTTTTGGGTATGGATAATAACCGTGTGGTCAATCTGCCTATATCACAGCTTGATGAAATCGACAATCAGCCTTTCCCTATAAATGACAGCAAGGTCGATCAGATAGCCGACAGCATAGATGCAGTCGGTGTGTTAGAGCCTGTTATCGTTGCAAAAAACGGTGACAGATACAGTATCCTTTCAGGCAGACACCGTTTCAGAGCTTGTCAAAAACTCGGCAAGACTGAGATACCCTGTTTTATTAAAGACTACTCTGCTGACGATCCGACAGCAAGATTTATCCTGCTTGCAACAAATACCGACAGAAACAATGAGTATGCTCCGACAGTTTATGCAAGAGCCTATGCAGAACAGCTTGAACTGCTTAAACAACTCGGCAAGAAAGCAACCGTATCAGCGATTGCGGAAAACAACAATATGAGTCGCAAGCAGATTTATAGGTACATCAGGCTCAATGAGCTGATAGCTGAATTGCAGGAATGGGTTGACAAGGGCATAATCACCATTGAAGCCGCCGTTGAACTGTCTTTTATCTCCGAAGAAAAACAGCATATTATCTTTGAGCATATCAACGGGCTTGGCATTGCTGACAGTGTTATCACCCGTCATTTCAAGGTGGCAATGACAAAAAAGATACATACAGTTGCCGACAGCGTAAGTGATGAGGAATTTTCAGCAAACATTGATAAGATAATATTCAGCGTTTATGAAACAAAGACTACTGCTCCGACTGCACAAGTGGGACTTGAAGTCCCACATACAGCAAAACAGAATAAGAACAAAGCCGAAATTCCTGTCGAACAGACGGAAACGATTACCGAAGAAACTTCCGTTCCTGATACACAAGTGGGACTTGAAGTCCCACTTTCTGAGGAACAGGATAAGAACAAAGCAGAATTTCCCGTTGAACAGGCTGAAACGATTACCGAAGAAACTTCCGTTCCTGATACACAAGTGGGACTTGAAGTCCCACTTACAGCGAAACTGGATAAGGACAAAGCAGAATTTCCTGTTGAACAGACTGAAACGATTGCCGAAGAAACTTCCGTCCCCGATACACAAGTGGGACTTGAAGTCCCACTTCCTGCGGTTGAGGAAAAGAAAAAAGCGATAGTAGTTACTGAACAGCCTGAGCCTATTGCTCTCAAAACACAAAATGAGCTTAAAAATATTCTTTCAATTTCTAAAAACGGTCAGCCGATAAAATTCAGGGACGAAGAACACGAAAAGAACTATAACTTCATTCTTGATATGATGCCGTATTCCGATATTGAGAGGAAGGCTCTCGCCTATCTGTTCGCACTTGATACGGTCTGCTTTGAGCATATCCGTGATCTTTACGACTTCTCCGATAACCGCATTTTGTTAAACGGACTTGATAAAGGCTGGCAGACAGGCACAAGCGGACGAACAACAAGGCTTGCCTTTAACCTTTACAACAGCCATTGTTCAGACGGAGAAACATATATCGGCTCTGATGGCACCCCGGACAGTCTGCCGAGTGCTTGTTATTCTCCTGCTTATCTCTTTTGCTGTGAGTATGCAAAGTATTATGTTGAAGCTCTCAAAATCAGATTTCCTGAATTTTTTGGCAAATAGAAAAATATTTTTATCATTACTTCCCACAAAAAAATAACTGACAGCCTGTTCAAAAGCGAACAAGCTGTCAGCCAATTACAACAGTATAAATTTTTCATTATGGATTATAATTCATCCCATTCAATACATTGGGGTATTTGCTTTGTATTAAAGAACTCTTGGACAATTTCAATGGCTCTATCAATACTTAATATATATTCGTTCTCTACTTCAATAATCTCGTTGGTATTGGTATAAAAAACACAAGTCTGGTCTATATCGAGTCCTAAGTTGCAATCAGACAATGCACTGAATCCAGGACTTCCATCTTCGTCAAAAAAATGAACATGAGCAATAGACTTACTTGTAAGTACAGCCATAAGTGGAAATGGTTTCTCTATGCTGATCCAAAATTCATTGAATCCATTTTCATTTTGTTTTTTCATTATTTGCACTATACCTTCAAGATTATCGCATAAATCAGTTCCTAAGAAATGCTCAAACTTCAAAAGTATCACCTCGCCTTCTTTTTCAATTTAATTATATACTTTTGTTGTTACAATATCAAGAATTGGGTGATTGGGAAATATATACTTTGCGTGACTTAGGCTTTAGCCCTTATGTAATGATCTATCAAAAAGAAGCCTGTGACAGAAAATACAAGCAACTACAAAGGTGGGTAAACTGCAAATTTATCTTTCGGAGCGTGAAACGCTTTGAGGATTATAGGTCAAATTACAAATAACGGTACGGGCAGATCGTACTGATTTTAGCTGTTCAGAAAAACAGCTTTTATTTCAATTAAGGAGATGACAGATTTATGCAAGCGTATTTCAGACTGAATAACAGTATTCTTGACTGCGGACTGACACCAAACGAATTGAAAGTCGCTGTGTGCCTTTATAGCTGTGTTTTCAATAATCGCTGTATAGTACAGATAAAGCAGGCTATGATTGCTCAGAAGTGCGGCATTAAGAAGATTGAAACAGTCGCTAATATTATCTGTCAGCTCCAAAGAAAAGGCATTATAGAGCGTGTGAGCCGTCCGCATAAAGCCAACGGACAGCTCGGCACTTACATCTACAAACTCAGAGCGTAACTATTCAGTCCCCCAAAAAGTATAAGGCTTACCCCATACAGCGAACAAAACAGCCTTAAACGAATTGATACCGTGTTTGCGTGCAGTACCGATGTAAGACATAATATCAAGATATTCAACAGCACCGTCAAAGCTTCTGAAACACCCTGAAACCTTAGTTTTGATCTTAATATTGCGAATATCACGTTCAGCTTGATTGTTGTCAAAAGGAATGGAAAAGTTCTCTAAAAACAGGCAGACTTGTCCCTTGTATTTTTTAAGGCAGTCAATAAGGCATAATACCTTGCCTCTTTTCTTTTTTCCACGTTTGCCTTCTTCGGTTACCGGAGCAGGATTTTCCGAATAAGCAAGCGAAATAAGTTCATCGTACTGAGTTTTGTAACGGTGAACG
>Ga0310695_10004803_pt1 | contig 24392 bp, 21 predicted proteins | sample RumenRJG_04DNA_FD_203882 | JGI IMG/M metagenome (GOLD analysis project Ga0310695, IMG submission 203882) | Bovine rumen microbial communities from Lethbridge, Alberta, Canada - RJG_04 (v2) (version 2) | ecosystem: Host-associated > Mammals > Digestive system > Stomach > Rumen | place: Canada...
TTCCTCCTTCTCCCCCGCACCCCCTCATCCTCCTTGCCATCTCTTCCCTGCGCTGACGCGCAAGGATGGAATTCGACACTCTTAGACAATGCCCGAAAATTTCGCATGAAATTTACAGTTGCTGACCTGTTTTCCCCAAACCGTGCGGCGGATTTGCCGCGGAGTGAGGGTGGGTGCCCGCTCTTGACCGCCTTCGGAATCTTATGGTATAATTTCCCCAATATCGGCAAAATGCGAATAATGCCGATATTTGGAAAATGGTTGCGAAACTGTCAGAATGGGTCCGTAAGTACGGGACGAAGTACCGCGTGGGCGAAAGGGTCCGCGAAGGTAAGCTTTTCCGCATCGAAGATGGAATCTATTCTGATGTTGCAGATGTGCCAGAGGTCGAGGTTGTCCTTGCAAAATTCCCGTTGTCGGTGCTGACGCTTCAAAGCGCCTATTACTATTACAGGATGAGCGACGAGATTCCAGATGAATACCATCTTGCAACAGACCGCAAGTCCGCTAAGATTGTGGACGAGCGCGTGGTGCAGAGCTTTGTGCCTTCTGGAACATTGATGATTGGAGTGGCCGAGACTGTTGTCCTCGACGAGCATTTGCGCATTTACGACAAGGAACGTCTTTTAATTGAGACGATGCGGTTTCGCACCAAACTTCCGTATGACCTCTACCGGGAGGTGATTGGGAGCTTTCGCAATATGCGCAACGAGCTGTATGGGACGAGGATTGACGACTATCTCAAAGAATTCCCACGCCGCAAGTCGATAATTGATGCGATAAGGAGAGAGGTGTACTGATGGATTTCGGCAAAATGGTGACGGAATTGATGAAGGCAGGCTACAAGCGGGCTGGCGCGCGGGCTAAAATCGCACATGACGTTGTGCTGGCGGCAATCAAGGCGTCGGGGATGAAGGATCATGTCACCATCAAGGGCGGCGTTGTTATGAGCGGCATGACACAGGCGGCGCGCCGTGCCACGATGGACATGGACGCCGATTTCGTGAGTTATTCGCTCAGCAACGTGGCGATAGAGAAGTTCGTGAGGGGGTTGGATGCCCATTCTGATTGTTCAATCGCAATCGAAGGACCGATAGCGGACTTGCGTCAACAGGAATACAAGGGGAAGCGGTTTTACCTTCGAGTTACCGACGAAAATGGGTACAAGGTGTTGACGAAACTGGACTTGGGCGTGCACACCAAAGTCGAGGTTGCGCAAAAAGAGTTCAAGTTTGACATTATTACCGATAGAAGAGGTGTTAGGCTACTGGCAAATTCAAAGGAGCAGATGTTTGCCGAGAAGTTGAAGAGCTTGTTGCGACTTGGCACGTTGTCAACTCGATACAAGGATGTCTATGACATGTATTATTTGTCCGACAAAATCAATCGGACGGTCCTTAAGAACTATTTCGGATTATACATATACCAAGACAGGAAGATGCGCGAGAGAACGCCAGATGCAATCGTTGGCCGATTGAGAGCGGTCTTTGATGACGCGCTGTTCAGGCGGCAGCTTCGAAACAAGAAGTTCGCATGGATAGATGTTCCTTCCAATGTTGTAACTCAGCGAATCATTGATTTCATCCGTTCTGTCCGGTAAGCTTTTTCTCGGCATAATCACATTTTTGCCGAGGATTGGAAATCTCGCGGGGGAAATAAAGAGGCGCCGTACCTGACGCATGACGCTCCTTTCTGGAAGTGGTATGGTTCGACGAATTCCGTGATACGTCAGCGCCGTAGTCTCCGTGAGTAACTCGAGATCTCAATAGGGAAGCTCAAAAGAGAGTTTGAGGTGCCAATTTGGCACCTCAAACAGAGGTGGTGACAGAAGAGCTCAAAAGGGTTGGAGCTGGGTCGAAGCTTATTGATGCAGCTTGATTGATACAGCATCCGACTTTTTCGTGTATTTCGTGGTTAAACCTCCGCGACGGATTTGCCGCGCGGAGCGGGCAGACGAGAAGCTGGGGATTTGGTATAATGTCGCCATAAACACGAAATCATGCGCGCTTAAATTTGCTGGCAGTGTGTTCGCCCTGATGCTGTCCTATGAGGCGAATGCATGGATGGATCAATCGGGGTAAAAGGGTCTGACACTTCCGTATATGTTTTACTGTATATGCTTGACGGAGGAGAAAGCGAAGTGACAAGGTTGCAATGACCTGCTGCTGATAACCGACCACGACCATGACACAATTTCGGAAGACGGCGTTACAATCAAAGTAGTGACTGCCCGGGAATGGTTTCTTGGATTGTACTGAGTCCTTCGGTGGCGGTGACATTGCGGGGGCTTTTCGCTTCAAGGACGGGCCGGAATGTGGTATCATATTCCTTCATGACAATCTGTAAAATGGTGCAGAGAATGAAGAGAATGTCATTTGTCTTTGGATTGGCGGCGGTTGCGGTGAGCACGACGCTCTCAGCGGCGACGGTGTCCGTGAGCAGCTTCAGGGGGACGGTGTACGGTCCCGGCGAGGCGACGCTCGCGTTCACGGACGTGGACGCCGAGCAGGAGCTGTGGGTGGCGTGGGATGACGCCGACAAGGGCGCGGACATCTCGCAGTGGAAGGAGAGCGAGCAGCTGGGCACGATCGCCTCCGGCACGACCTCCGTCACGAACCGTCTGCCAGACGACGCGCGGCTGGGGCGCGCGGCGCGGTTCTTCCTCTTGCCGGACAGCGGCGCGGCGAGCGACCCGCTCGACTTTACGACGGCGCGCAGCGAGGACGTGTTCGCGGACGCCTACATCTGGATGCGCGGCATGGCGATCGACAAGAACGGAGACCACATACTCGACGTCGGCGAGATCACCAACTCCCTCCACACCGTCGCGCTCACTACCGGCTCCTACGGCGCGGCGGGGCACAAGCCCGTCATTTCCAATGAGTTCGTGCGCCTGCCCGGACGCGGCGTGGGGCGGCAGATGCAGACGCTCTACTTCCCGCAGGACGTCGTCTGGACGAACGAGACGCAGACGTCCGGCTATGTCACCCCCTGTGCCGTGACGTGCGGCACGCCGCTTACGGGCTTCGACAGCCACTACACCTGGATCGTCCGCTTCCGTCCAGACTTCTCCGAGCCGCTGCTGGACACCCAGTGGCTGCTCGGATTCGGCTACGGCTCCTCGCGCGGCATGATGTTCGGCCTGGCCGAGACCAGCACGGAGCGGCGCGCGCTGCGGGTCTACACGACCAACGGCAGCTGGGATCTGGGCGAAAGCTTCGTGATCTCCAACGGCTGCGGCTGGGTGGACTTCGCCGTGACGGTGGACGGGCAGAAGGTGACGGCGTACCTGGTCAAGGACGGACCGACGACGCCGGACGGCAACACCGACATTGGCCTTCTAAAGTGGGCGTCGCGGACGTATGCGGACACGGTGAACCTCGTTCCGAATCCCGGAACCGTCTTGCGCTTCGGAACGGAATCCCCCCAGAACGGCAAGTACCCGATGCCCGCGCCCAGTTCGGGCAACAACCACTACAAGTGCTTCAGGGGCAGCATCCAGCAGTTCGCGTGCTGGAAGCGGACACTTTCCGAGCAGGAAATCCTGGCGGCGCTCGGCTGGCCGCGCGCGGAGACGTGGCGCGTGGGCGTCGAGAACGACGCGACGACGGAGCTTTCCGCCGACACGGCGCCGGAGGGCGGCTTCGACGTGGACGGCGAACTGTGGCCCGTGCCGAACGGCGGCCTCACGAACGGGGTGTCCGTTACGTTCAAGTTCCCGGTCGAGGCCGGCTACGACGACGGCCGCGCACAGATCTTCCGCTGGAAGGCGACGAGCGACTCGGCGGAGGGCCGGCTGGGCGTGGCGGTCAACGGCATGTCGCTCGGCAGCCGTCCGATCAAGGCGGGCGAGACGCAGAGTTGGATCGTGCGTGCGGCGGCGCTCAGGGTCGGCACGAACACGCTCACCGTCACGCGCATCGACAGCGGCACGGGCGTGGTGACGCTCGACGCAGCGGCGTTCGGTGGCGGCTGGCAGGTGGGCAGGCGCGACGACGACTGGACTGACTTCGGACACGAGGGGGTTGTGTCCAACGATTACCACGTGGTGGACGGCAACATGCGCCATGTGCCGCGCGCGATGCTGTACACGGGCGACGGCAACCACACGAGCTGGCACGCGGTGATGCCGCGGTCTCTCGCGGGAGAGTACGACTGGATTCTCCACTTCCGCACGGGTCCCGAAGGCGGTGGAACGGGAACGCGCCTTTGCATCGACTTGAACGGCGAACGCCTCGCGACGAAGGACGCGCCTGGCACGAAAACGGACCATCCTTTCGCCATCCCACGCGAGCTGCTGAAGGCGGGCGAAAACGTGTTTTCGTTCCTCAACGACACGCAGTCCGGTACGGGCTCAATCTCCATCGACTCTGTCTGGCTCGAGCCGGTCGCCCCGTTCGACGGCACGTTGATGATCTTGAGATAGTCAAAAAGGGTCGACATCATTTGCTGATTTGATTTCGTCCGCACCGTAATCGCGCTGCGGCGGATATGGTATAAAGGCTGTGCACTGGACTCCAAATCCAGTTATGTCGGTTCGAATCCGGCTGTCCGTGCCAACTGTGAAATTTGTGGCGTATTATGGGGCTTCCATAGTACTCGAATCTTCTCCTGTTTCTCCTGCTCTTTGTGGCTAAAACCGACAAGCGCAGAATCAACTCCCTAATTCTACACGATCTACATGTTCTACACGGCTCAACAGACTTCCGTGCATTCTGTGTGTTCCGTGGTTAAGTTGCAATCGACGAGCTTTTATTGCATTAAGTAATATGAGTTATTGCAATAAGGCGACTGGAAATGCTATAATAGCGGCGTTTCAAGGAGAATTGCCATGGGCAGAAGTCTGAAAAAGGCCATACAGGAGCAGAAACTTGAACTTGAGCGTCTTCAGGCAGAGAAGATGCTTGAGCGAGCGCCTATGGGCAAGGTTGACGCCAATAGTCCGTTGGCACAGGCGGTCGTTGGCATGAGGCGATCTGGGAAATCCGTTGTCTGCCGAAAGGCAATGAGGGATTCGTCTGTCGCATACGGATACGTTGACTTCGACGACGAAGTGCTTGCCAAGATCGACGCTTCTGAGCTGGACGACGTTCTTCAGGCGGTTTACGAGGTATATGGCAATGTCGATCATTTCCTTTTTGACGAGATACAGAACGTTGAGGGGTGGCATCTGTTTGTGAACAGGCTGCTACGGGTCGGCAAACATGTCGTGATAACCGGCTCGAACGCCCGTCTCCTCACAGGCGACCTTGCGACGCATCTGACGGGGCGACACGTCCCCATATCGGTGTTTCCGTTTTCGTACGCGGAGTACTGCGCGTGGAACGGCGGCGACTCGGAGGTGGCGTGGAAGAAATACTTTTTCAACGGCGGGCTCCCTGAGACGTTCGCCCTGTCCGACCAAAGAGGGTATGTGTCAGCATTGTACAATTCCATTCTCTCAAAGGACATCCTCGGCCGCCGCAAGGTGAGGAACGCGCAGCGGTTCATTGACGCGGCATACGTGCTGATGCAGCAGTTCTCGCGGGAGGTGTCGTATGACGGATTGGCGCGGAAGGCCGGAATCTCGAGCGCGCACACGATGCAGACTTACATGGGGTACCTGGTCGAATCGTATCTCGTCTCGCTCGTCCGTCGGTATTCGACGAAGCCGGCGGAGCGCATACGCAACGAGAAACTGTATGTGTCAGACCCGGCGTTCATCTCATATTTCACCGGCGTGCTCGGCTCAGACGAGGAGCTTGGCTGGCGGCTTGAGAACATCGTCTATCTTGAGCTCCTGAGGCGGAGGATGGACGACGACGCGGAGATATACTATTACAAGGACCAGACGAGCGACATCGACTTCTGCCGCGTGAGGCATGGAAAGATAGTGCAGCTCGTCCAGGTCGCATATACCATAGACGGCGTAAAGACGCGGAAGCGTGAGGTTGATCCGCTGTTCTCCGTCGCGAAGAAGACAGGGTGCAATGACCTGCTGCTGATAACCGACCACGACAGCGACACAATTTCGGAAGACGGCGTTTCAATCAAAGTAGTGACTGCCCGGGAATGGCTTCTTGGGTAGAGGTCGTCTTTGATAGAATATCAACAACAAAAGGAACTCTGAAATGGCAAGCAAATGTAGGCATTGCGGCAGCTCGAGCTACGGCCACAGCTGCATCTACAGTCCGAACAAGATTCACGAGCATCGCGACGACGAGAAGCACTGCGAGTGGTGCGGCAGCACAAGCTACGGCCATAGCTGCATATACTCCCCCAACAAGATACACCGGCACGGCCCCGGCGCGAACAAGTGCATCTGGTGCGGCTCGACGGCGAACGGCGCCAGCTGCATCTATTCGCCGACGCACCGCCACGAGAAGTAAGGTGTAGGCCTCGTTTTTGGTATAATATTAAGCAGTCGGACGAATGTCCTAAACTCGAAACGAAAGGTGCTAAGATGAAGATTGCTACAATTGCCGCGGTCATGGTGGCTGCGTCGACGGCGTTTGGTGAACTTATCGTCAAGGACGGCGACACGCTTGCGTTCCTTGGCGACTCGATTACGCAGCAGGGCCAGGAAAAGTCCGACGGATACGTCAACCTCGTCCTTCGCTCTCTCGCCATTGAGGGTGTTTACGTCAAGCCGGTGAAGGCCGGCGTCAGCGGCAACAAGTCCAACGACATGCTGGCGCGGCTCGATAGCAACGTTCTTTCCAAGAAGCCGAAAGTGATGACGCTCTCGTGCGGCGTCAACGACGTCTGGCACCAGGACTGGAACAAGGGCGTGCCGCTCGAGGACTACAAGAAGAACATCTCCGCGATATTCGACAAGTGCGACGCGGCTGGCTGCAAGGTAGTAGTTCTTACTGCGACCATGTTCGAGAAGCCCGGAATGGAGAAGTTCAAGCACAACGTGATGATCGCCCCCTACAACGAATGGCTCCGTGAAGAGGCGAAGCGCCGCGGATATCCTGTCGCGGACCTCAACGCCGACATGTGGAAGGCGCACGCGGAGAACCCCTCCGTGAAGCTGACGGCCGACGGCGTGCACATGCGCCCTGAAGGTAACCGCCTGATGGCCCGCGGTGTTCTGCGCGCGCTCGGCATGGCGGAGAACCGCGTCGCCTCCTTCGACTGGGAGAATTGGAAGCCGGTCTGGGTGCTCTGCCGCTTCGACCTTAAGCCCGATGCCGACAAGGCCGATTACCTTGCGAAGACCAAGGACGTGCTGGCGGCCGTCCGCGCCGAGCCGGGCTGCTGCGAGTACCGCCTCCTTGGCGACGCCAAGACGGACTGGGACAAGCCCCAGCGCTTCGGCGACCGCACTCTATGGATGCTCGAGAAGTGGCTCTCGGTTGAGGATCTCAAGGCGCACCTCGCAACGCCTCACATGAAGAAGTTCGGCCCGTCGGTGAGCCCGATGCGCACTTCGTCGTCCTTCCATGTGCTTGAAGACGTGCTGCCATGATCTGCGACAGCATACTTGACGCGGTGGGGCACACGCCGCTGGTGCGGCTTCGCCGGATGGCGACGCCCGACATGGCCGAAGTCCTCGTAAAGTTCGAGGCGATGAACGTAGGCGGGTCCATAAAGACCCGTACGGCGCTCAACATGATCCGCGACGCCGAGGCGCGCGGCCTGCTCAAACCCGACTCCGTGATAGTCGAGCCCACCAGCGGAAACCAGGGCATAGGCCTCGCGCTCATCGGCGCGGTGAGGGGCTACAGGACGATCATCGTCATGCCCGACAGCGTCAGCGAGGAACGCCGCAAGCTTGTGCGTCACTATGGCGCGGAAGTCGTGCTTGTACACGACGACGGCAACATCGGCGACGCCATAGCCGAATGCGCCGCGATAGCGCAGCGAATGGCGAAGGAGGATCCGAAGGTCTTCGTCCCCGAGCAGTTCTCTAACCCGGCGAACCCCGCGGCGCATCGCCACGGCACCGCGCTCGAGATAATGGAGCAGGCGGCTAAGCCGATACACGGCTTCTGCTCGGGCGTCGGCACAGGCGGGACGCTTAGCGGAATCGGCGAAGTCCTCAAGGCGCAGAACCCGTCCATCGAGATATGGGCGGTCGAGCCCAAGAACGCGGCGATTCTCGCCGGGGGAACGGTCGGCACGCATTTGCAGATGGGCATAGGCGACGGGCTTATACCCGACAACTTGAACACCCAGATCTACTCGCACATCTGCGTCGTTTCCGACGAAGAGGCGCTTGGCTGCGCGCGCGACCTCGCACGCAAGGAAGGGCTGATGGCCGGCATATCGGCTGGAACCAACGTCTTTGCCGCGCTCAAGCTCGCGAAGCGGCTGGGCCCCGGCAAGACCGTCGTGACAATACTCCCCGACACGGCAGAGCGCTACTTCTCAACTCCGCTTTTCGGGGAATAATGCGCGAGACTAAGAAACCTGGAGCCCCATTACATGGACATATTCAAGAAATGCTACGACTGGACTGAAGCTGACGACGCACGCGCCGCAAATCTCTATCCCTTCTTCCACCGGCTGGAGTCTCGCCAGGACACGGAAGTCATGATGGAAGGCCGTCGGCGCATAATGCTTGGATCCAACAACTATCTCGGGCTTACGATATGCGACGACGTGGTGGAGGCCGGCATAAAGGCGATCGAGAAATACGGCACCGGCTGCTCCGGCTCGCGCTTCCTGAACGGCACCCTCGACCTGCACATCGAGCTTGAGGAGGAAATCGCAAAGTTCCTTGGCAGGGACGCGGCGCTCACCTTCGGCACGGGATTCCAGTCGAACGCCGGCATAATAAGCGCGCTCGTCGGCATGCACGACTACGTGATCTGCGACCGCGAAAACCACGCGAGCATCTACGCGGGCTGCCAGTTGAGCTACGGCAAGCTCCTTAGGTTCAAGCACAACGACATGGCCGACCTCAAGGCCTGCCTCGACCGCGTGCCGGACGAGTCTGGGGCGCTCGTGGTCGTCGACGGCGTGTTCTCGATGGGCGGCGACGTAATCAACCTGCCGGAGGTCGTCCGGCTTGCCAAGGCGCGCGGCGCCCGCGTCATGGTTGACGACGCGCACGGGCTTGGCGTGCTCGGGAAGGGCGGCCGCGGAACGGCGTTCCACTACGGCCTCGAAAAAGAGGTGGATATCTTCATGGGCACCTTCTCGAAGTCGCTCGCTTCCCTCGGCGGATACCTCGCGGGCGACGCCAAGGTTGTCGACTACGTGCGCCACCATTCGCGCCCGTTCATCTTCTCGGCGTCGATCCCGCCTGCAAACGCGGCGGTCGCGCTTGCCGCGCTTCGCCACCTCGAGGCGCATCCGGAGCTCCCCGAACGGCTGCGCTCGCTATCCGAATATGCGCGCAAGGGGTTCTCCGAGCGCGGCATCCGCATAAGGGAGTCCGCGCTTGGGCTGCCGACGCCGATAATCCCGCTGTATACATACACGACCGAGGCGACGCTTGTGGCTGTCAGGGAGGTGTACAACCGCGGAGTGTATGTGAACCCCGTCCTTCCGCCCGCGACTCCCGAAGGCGAGGCCCTGCTCCGCACAAGCTACATGGCTTCCCATACGGAGGCGCAGCTTGACGAGGCGATGGACGTGATCGCCGGCGTAATGAAGGACTTCCCCGCGTGAGCGAGTGCCCTGGTCACGTTCTCGTGACTGGTGCGGGCGGCTTTATCGGCGGTTCAAGACTGTCTCGAGCAACCTCGACTTCGTCGACAAGTCGTTCGTGGACGGTGTGTCTACTGTGGATTTGGTATAATATCGTCAGAAAAGTTGTAACCTTTTGCGCAGTGTCGTGTGTACAGGGCGGAAACAAATGGTAGAAAAAGGAGAAAGACAATGATAAGTGCAGTCAACATCGACGACATCAAGCAGGAGATGGTTTAAATGACAAGGCCTCTCCTGTCTATTGCGCTGGCGCTTGCGGGCGCGACACTTTTCGGCGATGTGCTGACGCCTGCCGCGCCCGGCGACGTCAAGGTGCTTGGGCGCCCAGGCGAGCTCTTCCAGTCGTCGCTGAACCACCGCGTGTTCTCCGAATACGCGCAGGGTCCCGTTTACGACGAGGCGGAGAACGCCTTCGCCACGCATTGGGACGATTCCGACGGCCATATTGGCTGGCAGGGTGAATACTGGGGCAAGACGATGCTCTGCTACGCGGGGGCGATACGCTACACGCGAGACGCGAAGCTCGCCGCCTGGTGCGTGAAGAAGGCGCACCATCTCATCGACACCTACCAGCATCCCGACGGCTACCTCTCCACTTACGCGAACCAGGATTTGCTGCGCTCGAATCCTGACTCGCCCGACTACGAGAGCCACTGGTGCTTCAACCTCTGGGGCCAGAAATACACGATGTGGGCGCTCGTCGAGCTTTACCGCGTGACGGGGGACAAGAAGTGCCTGAAGGCCGCCGAGAAGATGATGGACCACCTCATCGCCCAGATGAAGCGCATGAACGTGACGATCGACAAGACGGGCTTTTGGGCCGGCATCTCGTCGATGTCCATCCTTCGCCCGCTGATCGAGCTCTACCTCGAGGTGCCGAAGCCCGAGTACAAGGCGCTCGCCGACTACATCGTGAAGGTGACCGACGTGCGCGAAGGGGAGAAGCCGACTGCGAACCTCATCTACGACGCGCTCTCCGACCGTCCAATCATGTCGTGGTTCTACAAGCCCATGTTCCTCGCGAAGGCCTACGAGCTCCAGAGCTTCTTCGAGGGAGTCGCGGCCTATCACCGCCTCACCGGCGACGCGCGCGCGCTTGAGGCGACCAAGGCGTTCTGGGGGCATGTCTTCCGCGAGGAGCTCAACCCGATGCGGGGCGCGAGCTACTTCGACCACTTCCTCAACTCGAGGCGCCGTGTGAACGGCATGACGGAACTCTGCGACGTCACGCACTGGATTCGCCTCAACCGCGAACTCTGGAAGCTGACGGGTGAGACAAAGTATCTCGACTGCATCGAAGAGGCGTTCTACAACGCGTTCCTCGCGGGCGTCACGCCCGACGGCGCGTGGGGCGCGCACATCGTCCGCTCGCACGGCACGCGCCACCTCACGGCTCCGGCGCAGACCGGCATGACGATGCACCAGTGCTGTCCCGACAACATGCTCCGCACGTTCTACGACTGGGCGGACACGGTGGCAGACGTCGCGAAGGACGGCGCGTGGGAGGTGAACTTCTACTCTGACGCCGACATCGTTCTCCCCGGTGCCAAGATGGAGCTGCGCGGCGGCTATCCCGTCTCCGAGGCGTTCCGCCTGCGCGTTGTCGCGGAAAAGGACGGCAAGCTGCGCCTGCGCGTGCCGTACTGGGCCGACGAAATGGGCGTGGACGGGAAGGCGCTTAAGCCCGTCGCGGGCAAGGTCGAGCTTTCGGTCGCGGCAGGCGAACATACGTTCGACCTCGTCCTCAAGATGCCGCCGCGCGCAATCGACTCCGAGGCGCCTGATTTCGAGGACATCGACACTGTGACCAAACTCGACACGGCGCCGCCTGAGGGCTTCACGAAGGCCTTCATGTGCTGGTACACGCCGGAGATGAAGGGGCTCGTCCGCAGGACCGCGGCGGCCGAGATCATGCGCGGTCCTCTCGTGCTGGCGAAAGGTCGCCTTGCCGGGACTTCGCGCGACGAGACTTTCGAGTTCAAGACGATCAACAAGCAGCCCGGCTGGAAGCTCTCGCTCGCGCCGCAGAAGAGGACGGCGAAAAACTTCGGCGTCTGGGGCGCGTGGGATCTGGCGCTTGAGAAGGGCGAGGAGAAGAAGACGATACCCGTCGCCGACTTCTGGTCCGTGTCCTGCATGGACGATCCCGAGAACTGGTTCTCCGTCTGGTTCTGACGAAAGGGCGCGGGATCGTGAGCGATTTTCTGCTGTCGCTTAAGGATGTGTCGCTCGCGTTCGGCGGACCGAGCGTCTTGGACCACGTGTCGCTTTCCGTCTCGAAGGGGCTTCGCGCCGCGCTCACGGGGCGCAACGGCGAGGGCAAGTCGACATTATTGAAGGTAATCGCCGGGAAGCTCGAGCCGGATTCAGGCGAGATTGTCCGCGCACCTGGGCTCAAGACCGTCTATGTCTCGCAGGAAGTTCCTGCAGACCGCCCGGACGATCCCGGCTTCAACGCGCTTTCCGGCGGCCGTCGCCGCAGGAGCATACTCGAGGCGGCGCTGTTGTCGCGCCCCGATCTCCTGCTCCTCGACGAGCCGACGAACCATCTCGATATGGAGACGATCGACTGGCTCGAGGCGATGTTGCGCCGCTCGCGCGACATGGCCGTTGTCGTCGTCACGCACGACAGGCGCTTTCTCAGGCGCGTCGCGACGAAGATATTTGACCTCGACCGCGGCGAACTCTCCGGCTGGGAATGCGACTATCCGACTTTCCTCAAGCGCAAGGCCGAGCTTTTGGCAGACGAAGCGGTCTACTGGGAGCGCAAGTCAAAGAAGTTAGCGCAGGAGGAAGCGTGGATCAGGCGTGGCGTAAAGGCGAGGACTACGCGCAATGAAGGGCGAGTCGCCGCGCTTATGAAGCTGCGCGAGGAATTCGCGGCGCGGCGTGCCGCGGTGGGTTCCGCGACGCTCAAGCTCGATACCGCGGCGCCTGGCGGCATGGGCGTTCTTAAAGTAAAGAATGTTTCCTTTTCCTATCCCGGCTCGAAGCGGCCTGTGATTTCCAATTTCACGGCGACAGTGCTGCGCGGCGAGAGGATAGGCATTCTTGGCGCGAATGGCGTTGGCAAGACGACGCTTTTGAACTTGCTTACGGGGCGGCTCAATCCGACATCGGGCGAGGTTGTGCGCGGTACGAGCGTGGAGCTTTCGTTTTTCGACCAGCTCCGCAGCGAGATGAAGCCAGAACTTACCGTTGGCGAGAACATTGCCTCCGATCGTGACGAAGTAGTGGTTGGCGGGGTGAGGAAGCATGTCTATTCCTATCTTGCAGATTTCCTTTTCACGCCTGAGCGCGTGCGCACGCCGGTCAAGGCGCTTTCTGGCGGCGAGCGTGCGCGGTTGATGCTTGCGAAGCTTTTCCTGAAGCCCGCGAATTTGCTTGTGATGGACGAGCCGACGAACGATCTTGATGTGGAGACGCTGGAGCTTTTGGAAGAGCAGCTTCTCGCGTATTCAGGGACGCTACTATTGGTGAGCCATGACCGAGAATTCTTGAACAATGTCGTGACTTCGACTTTCGCGCTTGAGGGTGATGGAACCGTCAAGCAGTTCCCTGGCGGATATGACGACTACGAGCGGCAGAGGGCGGCGAAGCCGAAGGTGGATGCGCCGCCTGCGCCGCCGGTCAAGCCCAAGCTCGACATCCGCGTCCGCGTCAAACCGCTTGCAGCGGCGAAGAAAAAAGAATTCACCTGCAATCCGTTTGCGAATCTTTGATTTTTTTTAACGCAGAGACGCAGAGACGCAGAGTACGCAGAGTTTTTTTTGGCTGCCTGCGGCAGGGGCTGGGGTTCGGAGTCGGGGGTCTGGGGGCTTGCCCCCAGTTCTAAATTTCTCTGCGCACTCTGCGCCTCTGCGCCTCTGCGTTAAAAACTTCGAAACAAAAAATCTACAATTCCACTCTCCAACTTCGCCCCCTATAAATTTGGTATAATACAATCGAATTCAAACCAAACCGAAAGGAGCACTAGAATGAAGAAACTTCTCTTGGCCGCCGCCATCATGGCCAGTGTCTTTACCGCCTCAGCCGACGACTCGGACTCACGGCTCTGGCTGCCCTTGGGCATCTCTCTCGTGACTCCTCCTCTTCAGCTGCCGAGCCCCTCGCATACCGTATTCGGCGCGATGCTCAACCTTGGCTACGGCCAGGTGGACAACCTCGCCGTCCTCGACCTCGGCCTCATCAACAATGTCACAGATACAATGACAGGTCTCGAGCTCGCGCCCATCAACCTCGCCGGCAACTGCCTGGGTGCGCAGGTCGGTGCGCTCAACATCGCCTCGCGGACCATAGGTGTTCAGCTCGGCATTCTCAACATGACGGGCGATCTCCACGGCGTGCAGCTCGGGCTCGTCAACATGAGCCGCTCTGGCGGCGCGCTCATCTTCCCGCTGCTGAACCTCGGGTTCTGACGGAAGTCTGCGCCGCTTGATGTCTAGTCTTCTGCCGCTCTTTCTTCTCTTCCTCGCCGGTTGCACGGCCGGCGATTTCGGCGGCGGCATCCTTCCTTCGGGCAAGATGCCGCTCGCTAAACATTCTAAGCCTCTCGCCGACATAGTCATCGCGCCTGATGCCGACGAAAATCTCCGCTTTGCCGCCGACGAGCTAAAGCTCCACCTCGACAAGATAACGGGCGCAAGTTTCTCGATCGTCTCTCGGCCCGCGGAAGGGCGCAAGTCGCTTCGAATTGGCTACAACCCAAAGCTCGCAAAACAGGAACTCGGCATCTCGTTTTCTTCTGCCGGCGTCGCCCTTGAAAGCGGCGGCTTTCCCGAATACGCGGTATGGGATTTCCTGCGCGACTACTGCGGGGTAAGCTGGCTCGACCCGACCGACGCCGGGACGATCATTCCTTCAGCTCCCAATCTCTCCGTCAAGCGGAAGAACCGCAAAGACAGGCCCTTCGCGAAGGGGCGCAATCCGGGCAACATTTCTGCGGGCGGGGCGTTCGGCGGTGCGTATTCACCAGAGCTCTGGAAACGTGGCTCTCCCGGCTGGACAAACTACCTCCACGTCGCATATCCGTCTGCCTTTACGAATAAAACGTTCGCCGCCGCGGAGCGCGAGATAGCTCGCCGCAAGAATCTTTTTCTTCGGCGCATGAAGGCGGGCGGCGAGATTTCCCATGCGTGTCATTCGTTCTATGGGTGGTACGACCGCTTTTGGAACAAGAGCCATCCGAAGTTCGAGCAGTTCAGGCCCGATTTCTTCGCCAAGGGGTATGAGAAGGATAATAGGCCGCCGCAGCTCTGTTACTCCAATCCCGACGTAATCAAGCAGGCTGTCGCGGATGTCAGGGCGTACTTCGACAATGGCGACAAGAAGGGCTATCAATGGGGCAAGGACGCCTGTTGCCTTGAGCCGATGGACAACAGTTCCTTCTGCAAGTGCGAAAAGTGTGTTCCCCAGTATCGTCCAGAGCTTGCGCTTTTAAGTTCGCAGCAGTCCGACTACTGGTTCAGGTTCGTCAATGCCGTGGCGAAGGAAGTCGCGAAGACTCATCCCGACAAGAAGGTTTCCACGCTTGCCTACTACACGCACTGCGGCGTTCCGACCTTTCGGCTTGAGCCGAACGTAATTGTCCATTATTGCTTTACATGCAACCGCATACCATACGCCCAGAGGTGTGCGCGGCAGGAAGAGCAGCTTCGCGACTGGCGTGCCGCGTATCCAGATCGTCCGTTCGGGCTTTGGCTTTATAACACCTTCCCCAAGGAATACGCGGAGAACTCTACGCGGGTCAATTGCTTCCCCGGGTTCTTCGCGCATGTGCTCGCGGGGGAGTACGCGCTTCTCGGCGCGCTCGACATTTCGGAGCACATTTACAACTGTGGTTTCGTGGACGACTACGAGAATTTTCTTTCGCTTCGGTGGATGTGGAATCCGCGCGAGCCGCTCGAGTGGCTTGAGAGTGACTATTTTTCGTCCTATGGCAAGGCCGCCGCGCCGATAAAGAAGTTTTACAGCATCGTCGAGGAGCGCTACTGCACTCGGGCGAACTATCCCACGGAGATGCTATTGAAAAACACGCATCAGACCGTCGAACTCGCCTGGAAGGTGCTTGGCACGCCGGAGGTTATGCGCGAGCTCGGGAAGTTGATGGACGAGGCGGAGCGCCTTGCCGACACGCCGCTGGCAAAGGCCCGCGTCGCGAACTGGCGCGCAGGCATTTTCGACTACATGACCGCCGGCGCCGCCGCCAGCCGCAATCCCCCGCCTCCCAAACCCTGGCCCTAATCCCTGACCCCTGCCGTAGGCAGCCCTAACATTCTCTGCGCACTCTGCGCCTCTGCGTCTCTGCGTTAAAAAAAACCACACGGAAGTAGCGCAAACACTGACTCCTGCGTACTGACCCCTGACTCCTGCCCCCTAACTCCTAACCCCTGCCGCCGGCAGCACAACCGTGAACTTCGTTCCCTTGCCGAGTTCAGACTTGCAAGTGATGACGCCATGGCATAACGTGACGATGGACTTCACCTGCTTGAGTCCAAGTCCGTTGCCTTTTGAGCTTCCGTTGCCAGCCCTATACGACCTGTCATACATATGGGCCTTCACGTCATTGGACATCCCTGGCCCGGTGTCGGATATTCGCAGCCTGACTGTCGGACCAATTCGCTTCAACGAGACGTTTACACACCCGGCTTCAGTATACTTTACAGAATTGCCAATGAGATTATTCACCAACGACTCTATCTTGGACGAAAGCGCCACGACCTTGACGCCGTCTTCGATGTCTAACTCGAACTTAAGGCCTTTTGCCTCTGCGTTCGGGCGCATCTCAGCGGCACATTCCGCCACAATGCGGGAGACATTTGCTGGTTCTGTGGCCTTTGGCACCTTTCCTGTGTAGTTGTCCGAAATGTCGATATTGGTCTCTATGCAGTCGTAGAGCTTCCCGCACAAGTCATATATCTGGTCAAAGTAGTGCCCCGCGTTTTCCTTGGACGACTTGCCGAGTCTTGCAAGCGACCGCACAGTGGTGACGGGCGACTTCATGTCGTGCATCACTATGGCCACGTTTTCGTCCTTCTCATCCTCCAGTTTGGCAATCTCGGCGAAAGCCTTGTTTAGCGTCTTGCGCATTGACAAATAGTAGACTATGGACAAGGCAACGCCAATGACGACAAATGCGTACAGCAAGCTGTCGACATCTACAACGACGGACTTCCTTATCAGATTGCGCGCAACGCTGCTGTAGACGATCGTCACAATCAACAAGAAGATAGCCGTCCAGTACAGCAGGCAGCCGTATACCGCCCTGCGCTTTATCGCCCAAAGGCGGCTATCTCCGTCGGCCACGGCTTCTCTCTCAATACTGTATTTCATATCCTTTGCCCGATTTGAAATGTATGGGGAAGGGCTCCCCTGTCGTTTCGTCCTTGAGACAATCCCTAAGCTCGGATATCCGCTGGGAGATTGTCTGATTCGTGGCCGAGCCCCCGAAGGCCACCTCGTTTATCATCTCAGTCGTAACGAATCCATGTATGTGGTGAACAAGCAAATTGAATATCAGCAAATGGCGCTTCCCAATGTCTATCTTCTTTCCGTTCTTGGTGAGGACCATGTTGACCTTGTCATATGTCACCGAGCCAATGTTCACCACCTTGTCGTTCTCATTTTGCGCATCGTCATCGTTAAGTATCGACTTGACGCGCACAAGCAATTCCCCGCGGTCGTAGAATTTCTTTATGAAAGTCTTTATGCCCAGCTCTTCGTAGCATTTGACAATGGACTTGGTATCCGTCATGTTGCTGAAGATGGCAAATGGCGTTGCGACGTTCGACGCCTTGGCCTTCTTGATGAGATCCATTCCGTCTGCAAAGCTGCCGTTCGCACTCAATTGCAAGTCCACAATCGCGAGCGCGTATTGGTTCAGCAGAAGCTTGCCAAGTCCTTCATTGGCGGAACGAGCTATGTCGACCTCAAAATTACCTTTCTCAAGGTCGTCTTTCGCCGCAAGAGCATCGGCTTCGACGTCCTCCACAACTAAGATTTTCCGTTTCATGATTTTGCCCATATTATACCAAATTCCTGCTTTGGCAACAGACTGCCCACAGCACCCTTGAAAACTGTTATAACAATTTTCGTGAATTTCTGCCACAATATAGCAAAATCCATAAAAAATGTCTGACTGTATAACGATCATATCAAATCTCGTGAACGATTTGCTCTTTTTATATATTGCCCTTGGCAATAAATGACCTTATAATTGACTCGTAATCATTAGACCCCAAGATAGATGCGCAAGACATGAATGCACTTCTGCTGGCACTGATCATTCCCGCGCTCCCTAACGTGGATCCGCCGTATCCGGAAACATCCACGAACATAGCCATTGCCGTCAACATGGCGCGCCTCGACATGGTAAGCTTTGCTCTCAATATGTCGCAACCGGCTTCTAACGAAGTAGTCGTCGCGGTTGGGAAGGATGCTGACAATGACGGCGATTTGTCGTTTGGCGAAGCTGCATTTATCTTCGGATGCGACGACGGCATGCATTACTATGCTGATTTGTCGACTGGCTCCGTCGTCGAAAGCGCCGCGAATCCACATATGTTCAAGTCGTGCGAGTGGAACGGGGAGTGGAATCTGGTCAAGGTGATAAAACGAGGCCTTGGCGTCGTCGGCGAAAGCGTCGATGTGACAGTCGAGGCCAAGAAACTCGTGATTCTCCTTCGGTAAAGGCAGGCCCAAGGGATTCAAGGATAGGCGTTGAACTATGAATAGCAACTGGATTGCGATTGCGCTGGCAGCAGGGATTTTCCTCTACGGATATATCCTGTGGATGGCGATGAGAAGGCCAATTGCCTCTGGTATGAGGAGATTGCGCAATCTGCCGCGGTCGATCCAGGCATTGCTTGTCGTGATTGCGGTCATCGCCACCGTCGAAGCGCAGAAGGCAAGCACAAACAACACAGGCAACGCGGGGAACACAAACATGATGTCGAATGTGGGGATTCCTTTGGGCGGCGGGCACTTCCCAATCCTGGAGCCATTCGGCGGCAGCGGGGTGAGCCCCGCTTTGCAAAATGGCAACTACACACTGACAACGAATGATGTCCTGAACGGCTGCCGCGTTGTCGCGCGCATCTATGCCGAAGATGTCGAACTGCCTTCAAATGCAGTTGTTGTCGGAACTTGGAATATGCATGGGGCGGCGACTCCTTTCGGGAACAACAAGATCGACTTCCCCGGATTCCCGTTCCAATTCGGACCCGAAGGAACGGAGAGCGAATCGGTATGGGTCTCGCCTTGGGGCTCCATACGTCCAAAGCCCCGCGACGAGAACGGCGAGATTAACACAGGACTCGGCGAGGTTGTGGCGCTGCCAGGAGAAAGCGTGCTCGCACGAAGCGAAGGCGAAAACGGTTCGCAGTCTCTTTGGTGGTGGCATTTCTACCAGCTGCCGGACACGAACACCCCAATAAGCGCGGCAATTACGCTGTATCCCGACGGCACATACGGCACCCTCGCCACAAATGTCTGGGAGTATTGCGTGCCCATACGACCTCAAGCATGGCTGTCAATATCCGCCCCGTCAGTCCTCATGCTAAACGGCAATTCTAATATGGTCAGTGCCGTATTTAGCGCTCCGTACAATGTCGACGCCACTCCCACGATTGAATGCGTGAAAGGGGCGGGGCTCCTGGACATAGCGACTATAGACGGCCATACGCTGTCTGTGCGAGGAATTGCGAAAAGCAGTTATGTTGGCGACATCGAATTCTCGGCGAGCGTGGTTGTCTGCGGAAAGACCTACACGGTGACGCATGCGATGACTGTCGCAACAGTGGACAAGCTGTTGATGTCCAGCAATGCGGAGGAGATGGGTGTCGACGACCCTCCGTTTATGGGTGCGACCCAGTATCCATTCAACCCCAAGAACACGCTCAATCCCGGCAAGCATCTTCTTATTCCTTTCGACTGGGCGAGGGTTCTCGGCAGCTTGATAGTCGGCGATGTCACGGTCAGCATGCAGCTGGTCCTGGATCCCGCCGTGTCGCCAGATGTCAATGCATCCTGGCGCGTCATCGAGAATACGACCGACAGCGGGACACTCGTTGCCACGGGAGGTCTCACGGCCGAGTTTCGCAACCCGACATGCGGCGGAGTGATCAGGATTGCCGCGTCGTGCGACGGCTCGCCTGAGACCGAGGGCAACATCCTGCTTCCGCTTGCGGGAGCGACGATCGATGCCGTTTTCGAAGGCGACTTCATTGCCGCGTCCAATGCAGTTGCATACTATCGCACATATTGGCCACGATATATCCTGACGCCGCTTTGGGGTGCGGTGACCTTCTACAAGAACGGAGACTACCATGGGCGCGTCGACTGTGCCGATTATCCAACCGTGAGGGCGTATAACTCAATTAGCGACGACAGTTTTCATTTTGGCGCGGTCGCAACATTGTATGGCGCACCAGTGAGAATAGCCAAACTCAGCAACTTTCTTGTCAGCTATGTCACGGCCGCGCTGAACGTCAACGAAATGTTTGGGGAGATTTCGCGCACGGCAGGCACGGAAGATGACGAATCTGCCGCCATGAGCTGGGAGGGTGGCGCCTTACTGGCAACCAACGGTTTGTTCAGCGCGGTCGTCCCTCAATTGGCGACGAACATGTTCTTGTCAAGCGATGGGAAGGTGACTACGCTTTGGCCGAATCCACATCAGACCGACAACCATTTGGACAGCGACCTCATATCGAACTTTGATGAAAACTTCTGCTCCCCGATATTCATCGAAGAGGCTAAGGCGAGGTCAGGCGAGTAAAACATCATGACAGGAGGACGAACAATGAAGACACTGATGGCATCAATTGCAATCGCTGCGGCGCTGGCGTTGGATGCGGCCCCGTCCGCGGACAACTACGCGGCGGTGACAAACGACTGGGTGCAGGGAAACTATTCGAACGTATACGAGTGGGCGCAGCAGAGGCTTGCGGCGAACACGAACGACCTCCCGGGTGCGTATGCGATGCTGGAATACGACCTCTGCTTTTCTGACTTTAACGCGATGTCCAACTCGATTCAGCGAATGATGCGCGTCTCCGACGGCGTCACCCTCCCGGCCTTTACGAACCTCTACCAGTCCACGCGCGCCGGATGGGTGTACTATCTCGATCACTTCCTGCCGGCGCAGAACGACGCGGAACGACTTGTCGAGCAGCAGAAGTCTCTCATCCCCGGCCGCCGCATGACCTGCGACATCGTCCTCGAAATGCTCCAAGACAACGACCTCTGGTGAATCCCCCGCCGAACGCCACCTCAAAACCATCCCACCATCACATCTGCAATATTTCCACTCTCCACAATAATTTCAAACCGCCACACAAAGGAGTATCTACATCATGCTCGAACACGATAACACTCTGATAAAAAGTCCATCACATACCTCACCATTGAATCATCCGGCCGCATGCTACATGAGGCGATGGCGTATCGAGAAGCGCTACTATATCAATGGGTGATGGCCATCGGATTCTCTAATTAACAAATGAAAGGATAAGAATGTATGTGGGTAAGAGATAGGTATACTGGTCCAGGAGGTGGGTTATACACCGGCCCTGGGGGCGGGCTATACACTGGCCCAGGAGGGGGTATGTATACTGGACCTGGTGGTGGTCTGTACACTGGTCCAGGAGGAGGTATGTATACAGGTCCAGGAGGTGGGTTATATACGGGGCCTGGGGGAGGTTTGTACACTGGTCCTGGCGGTGGATTGTATACTGGTCCTGGCGGAGGTCTTTATACCGGTCCTGGTGGTGGCCTGTATGCGGGACCGGGAGGGGGCTTGTATACGGGGCCTTGCAGTGAGCCATATCAATCTAATTGGCCGCCTCCAAGATACTTAATAGAGTATTTAATGCGCCATGGGATGGAAAGTGAAGCTGATTACATGGTACAACAGGGATTTCTAAATGGGTGCTAAGTTAATGTTGCCTGAATGTGTGCTTGTGCAGGTTGAACAGTAGGCGAATGGGAGTGGAGCCTGTGCCTACTTAATTTAGCTTAAAACAGGTTTATGAGATAGACACTTCAAGAGGTTTATGGCTGTCAGATTTATGAAAATAGGAGAAACGTATGGAACAAGTTCCTTTTAATTGGATAAAAGATATCCCTGCGTGGGGGACATTTTTGGGCACAATATCTATATCGATTTTGGCCATGTTTTCAAACAGATTAAAGAATTGGTTCTGCCGCCCAAAGCTATCGTGTGACATTGACAATACGAGAAAGTATTGTGAAATTGTTGATGATGAGTCAGATTCTAATAAAGTTGATGATGGGGTCCCAAAGGCGGATTTTGTATGGTGTATGAAGATTTGTAATAGGGGAAGACAGGTAGCCGCGAATTGTCGCGTACAATGCGACAGAATATATGAAGAAAGTGATGGCGGAGGTAAGTTCACTCTTAAAAAAGAATTTATATCACAAGGGTTTTATTGGTCTACGGGTGATCAAAAAGAAGATGTTGTCAACGGAAAACCATCATGGTGCCGGATTTTCATCCTCTCGAAAATGCCAGATCAAGGGAAAGAGTCTGCCACGCACAATAAACCCTCATCGTCAGATAAGGCCTTACATTTGTATCTTGGAATAGAGAGAGGTGTAAAAGGGTGTTATGTCTTGTTGCGGAATAAAGGGAAAAATACTTTCTTGCTCCCCCTTATGCTATATTATGACAATGCATCAAGCGGGATCTGTCAATGGATAAAAGTTCATTGGACTGACGGCAGCCCGTCTCCTAGTCTTACAAATTTCACGGTTGAAAAGTTATCTGAGAAAAGTGCTCGGATATTAATCGGATAAACATATGGAGGTGACGAGATGTATTTGTATTTAGTTTCGTATGATTTAAAAGCTCCGGGGAGAAATTATGAGGGTGTCTTTGGGGTATTAAAAAGCGCATTGTCATGGTGGCATTATCTTGAAAGTACTTGGATTATACGCACTTCATTGTCAATTGACGAGTGGAACAATAAACTGCTTGCCCAGATAGATAAAAATGATTCATTGTTAATTATTAATGTGACAGGAATGGCGAGAAACGGATGGTTAGATAAAAAAGCTTGGGAATGGATAAGAAGTCAGAATGATGTAATTGCGAATGGGGGGGATTCGAGGCGTACATAATGCACGGATACGCCTTCGCGCCATTAGAAGATTCGCGGTGTGTGTTGGTCATGTCTGAGGGCGGGGAAGGTGAATGAACAGTATGCGTAGGCGTGAATTGAGTCGAAAGGTTTGTGGCTTTATGGATTGCGGGGAAATTGTCGCGGTGGTGAATTCGTTTGTGTGGACAGACCTTATGAGAGCCATAGTGGATGTTTCTATGAGAATTGAATCTTTAAGCACTCAGAATACTTAAGGTAATTTGGGGATTGGAAATGAATTGCTTAGCATACATCAAATATGAAGGCGAGGATATCGCCAATGGGGTCTTTGGAGCTAGAGACGCTGCTAATGCACTGTCAGGTATTGATAAGGCTCTTCGTTACTATGTCGAGAAGGAAATACCTGAACTAAGGGCTGTGGTATATGATTTCCCGGTGAAGATTCAAGAAGGTTCATGGGAGGTGTTGATACCATCGAATATCGATCAATTGATTACTGTTCTTAAAGTTGGTGGAGCGGCTTCCTTCTTGTATCCATATTTAAAAGCGATGGCAGAGGTCGCGGCAAAGGATGGCTTTTTCAAGACGGGTGCAGTAAAAGATGTTCGGCAGATTATATCGTGGGCGGTTTCAGGCATACAATTGTTGATAAAATATGTTAAGCACATGGGGGCGTTTGACAAAAATCCCAAAGTGAGTTTCAACCATGGCATGGATGTCGTTACGGTCTTCAACAAGGATGGAATCCCTTTTTCATTCCCGGTAAAGTTCTTGAATTTCATTCTAAAATGTCCACCTTCACTTTTGTCTGAAATGGTTCAGCCTATTAGGGAGAAGCGGACAATGAAAGTGGGTTTGTACAACGCGGACGGTGAATTAGAAGAAACGATGGTTAATAATGAGGAAAGAGATTTGTTCTGCGAGGAGCCACAAGAATTGGATGAACTGCCTGAATTGGTCGATGGCGAACATGTCACACTTCAGGGAAGAGTTGTAAGAGCGAACGAGAAAGAGCAGTCGCTAGGCTTTCAATACAATGGTCATGTTATTACATGTAAGCCGGTAAAGGGGATGACGATTGCATCGTTTAAGAACGGTATTATTTCATCGCGAAGAGGCAAACTATATCAAACGGATGTAAAAGTTGTTGGTGTTGTTGAACGTGTGACGGTAGACGGCCGCTACAAAACAAAACCAAGGATTTTTATGTCCGCCATTCTGCCTGTAGATGATGTGTCGCATGAAGCCGAGCAGTCTGAGTTTGCATTATGAAATATTGAATCTAGAGGGCTGTGACTGTTTGGTTTGCGGTGGAATTGCAATGGGGATAGCCCACGCTCATCTGCCGCAGGCGCAGTAACACTATTCGGCCCAGCTCTACCCGTTTGCATATTCTACACGGCTAAAACCCCTCTGCGTACTCTCGGCACTCGCGTTCGCTCGGCTTGGCTCGCTACGAATCGCGAGCCCCGCTTGCGCGGCGGTTACGCGTCTTTGCGTCTCACCCCTGCTCTTATGGGAACAATTGTCAAGGGCCAATCGCGTGCGATTTTGCCCATCCGCTTTCTGCGTTGCCGTGCATCTTCAGCTCATTGACGCCTTTCTGCCGATGACGCTCCGCCTCAAACA
>Ga0310695_10004805_pt1 | contig 24389 bp, 13 predicted proteins | sample RumenRJG_04DNA_FD_203882 | JGI IMG/M metagenome (GOLD analysis project Ga0310695, IMG submission 203882) | Bovine rumen microbial communities from Lethbridge, Alberta, Canada - RJG_04 (v2) (version 2) | ecosystem: Host-associated > Mammals > Digestive system > Stomach > Rumen | place: Canada...
CTTCCTATTTGGAATTTGCAGCTTGAAATCCGGAGGGCCTGCAGCAAGGGATAGACTCTTGGCCTCCATGGGAGGATGGGTTGACCTTCGGCAGTTAATCCTTCCTTTCTACAACAAAGGTAAGGAAGAACTGGTATATCTCTTCATCTTTTTCTTTTTTTTTCGTTTATTGAACGTTAAATTATCTAAGAGTTCGTAAGGACACTCTTTTCAGGCTGCAAAGTTAAAGAAGGGAGGGGAGTGGGCTCACGCCATTCCTGTAAGGAATCCGTAGGTATTCCCCTCCCTTTAAGGGGAGGGGCAGGGGTGGGGTCTGTAACATTAATCATTGTGAGGTAATTGTCCCAAGTTATTTTTTAAACGATTACTTAATGGATAATAAGAGGGTGTTTCAAAAATGACACTCTTTAATTTGGTACGAACACACTTCAAAATCTCAGTCCGAAAAAGGCGCGGGCATACCATTTGTTCTGGTTGACAACGACGACATCGTCGTCGAAGACAGAGTTGTTCATCACGAGAGTGGCACCTGCGAAGTAACGTGAGGAAAAGTTGTGGACGACGGCAACACGTTCGTTGAAAATCATGTTGAAGCGCATGTGCTTGGCCTCCTTGCGCTCACCGTTTACAGTCATCTTGTTACGGTTATAGACGACGAAGGTGGGTAGCATGGAGAAGTGGAGTAGCCACCGTTTTCCGAGCACCCAGTTGTAGCCGTAGCCACCGCCAATGCCAACATGACCTACATCGATGCTAATGTCAGGGGCATTTGGATTCCTTGCTTTCAGTTCGTCACTTGTCTCGATGATGCCCCCCTGATAGCTGATGCCAGCCAACCATGAGCCTGCGGAACGGCGCTGGATGTAGCTCTGGTTGAATGCTGCAGGGAAGGAGAAACGTCGATGGTTGAAGGCATAGTAGCCCGCCAGGTTGACAACCTTCATCGTAAGGTCGCCGGACTCCAAGGTCTGCCAGCCACGATCATCACGGTAGACGTCGCCAGCCAGCGTTTCGGACCGCTGATAGCTAAAGTCGAGGCTGATGCTGCTGCTGTAGTAGTTGAGGTTGAACTCGTAGTCCTTGTAGGCTCCGCTCATCTTGGCCGGATTGATGGCAAATGCAGCTGAAAGGCCACGATAGGAGGCACCGATGCTCACGGTGGTCTTATGGCTGGTTTTGAGGTCGGCCTTGGAGTAGATGCCGTTTACGGTTCCCTTCGCATGGAAGTCGTTGCCCGTCTGGTTGAGCCTCACCTTCAATGTCAGGGTTCCCTCGGGTCGAACGACATAGTTCGTGTCGTAGGACGTCTTATAATAGCGTACAGCAAGGGCACTGTCCATACGCTCCCTTCGCTGTCGCTGGTTTAGGTTCTGGGCCGATAAAGGTAAAAAGGTAAAAAGGTAAAAAAGTAAAACACCCATTACCCTACTCCAAAACTTATCAACTTTAATCATCTTCATATTTTACCTTTTCCCTTTTAATTTTTTAATTTTACTACAGTCTGACATTAAGTCCTATCTTCGTCTCAAAGGTATTGGCATGCACCTTGTCATAGTACTTGTAATAAGTGCGACGTGAGTAGTAGGCGCCCGACAAAGAGACGGACCACTGACGGGCGAGGTGCATTTCCATGACAGGATTGACCACTAACAGGGCAGCATTGCTGCGATCTCCCTGGACGTTCAGGTAGTGGAGATCCTTGGTGCCGTCAGCGTAAGATTGCAAATCCTTACCCTCGTAACCCTTCCAGGTATACAGACGGAAGTACTTGGCATTGAGGATGAAGCGTCCGAAACGTCCGAAGTCCAGCTGCGTCTTCGACTTGATGCTGAAACCGCTGCCCATGTTGTAGTCGCGCTCGATGACGTTGAAATAGTCGCTCTTGGTGCCTCCTAATAGGATACCACTGAGGAAGATGCGCTGTTCCAACTTCGACAGACCACCTGTCTGTGGCAGCGATAGGATGAAGCCGGGACCGAATCCGGCAGCCTCGCTGATGCGGTAGGGGGTCAAGGTGGAACCGTCTTCGATGGGCTCTGCATCGTAGTAGTTGAAATGCTGGTAGATACCGAATTCACCGGCCATGTCCTTGTGGTCGAGAATAGGTGTACTCCACAGACGTCCCACAATTTGTAGCGAGTTGACAAACGGCTGTCCGCCACCGATGCCAAATGTTCCATCCACATCGAAGAAGTCGTAGGGGTTGTTATGCCGGTCACCATCAACAGATGTACCGTAGGTCAGTGTCATATTGACGTATGGTGCGTGGACTCCACGGAACAGGGCACCGTCGTCAGCCAGGTAGCGCCAGCCTGCAGAGAACGACACGTCGACGGGTATTTTGTCGTAGTCGTGGTAGCGATAGTGGTCATGGCGTATGCGCCAGGCATCGCCACTGAAGATGCGGTGCAGGCCTTGGATGGGGTTGACGATGGCGGCAGCAGCCTCGCGCATGAAACGTCGGAATCCGTGGTCGCGGTCGTCAAGGATGGTAAGGCTCAGCCGGTGGGTCATCTCACCGATGGCCATACCACCACAGCTCGTTGCTATGACATCGTTAATGGCCGGTGGCTCCGTCTCGCCCAGGAATTCCCACATGAGCGATCCGCCCAGGGCATAAGCACCCGACTCCCAAAACGTGAGGCCGTTAGTGCGTGCCGCATTGAAGTAGAGGTTGCCGTGATAGGGATGGGCAAACAGGTTGGTGATGAAGTAATCGTTGTCCCACACCATGCCGTCAGTGAAGTTGCGCTTCAACGTGCGCAGGGTGGTCTGGGCAAAGTCCGAGTTGAGACCGTATCGGTCGAACAGCTGCACCCCCACGTTAATGCACGTCGCCTCGGCAGCTGCCTGCCAGTAGTGTTTCCTGATGGGCAGTGCCATCGTGGAGTCGGCAGAGACGATGGCTTTTCTCTTATCTTCCCATGCCCGTTTCCATGTGTCGTGCTGGTCACGGGACTGGCGGTAGGTCATGCCAAGTTCTATCAAAGGCCGGTTGCGGTAGGTCTCGTTACGGTCATAGTAGCGCGTCAGTCCCCAACCCACAGAGGCAAAGGCTCCGATTTTCTTGTTAATCTGGTAGTCGGCATTGATGCGGGCCTGTAGGGAGTACAGGCGCTCGGGCTTTTCGTTGCTGTTGTCATGGTCGAAAGTCTCTACATGGTAGTAGCCCAAATCAGCGCTCAGACTCCATTTCGGCGAAAGCGGTAGGTACTGGCCCAAGCGGTAGAACACGGTACCCGAGAACTTCGAGTCGAGTCCCATAAAGTGCGTTCCGACACCGGCAATGTTATAGGTCGATCGGTTACGGAAGCGCACGGCAGTATTCACTTTCGTCGACGATCCAGCATACATCATCACGTCGATATTGGTTTTAGGGCTGATGTTCACCAGACCAATCTTATGGCCTATGCTGTCGTACGACAGGTTGACGAGTCCTATCTGCCAGCCCTTTGGACGCTTGCGAGCCACATTGAATAGGCCAATCTGCGCACCGTCTAAAGAGTCGGCATAGTTGACGGCTCCCCATTGCCAGCCTTGCATCATGGCCGACGATACGTTCAGGATGCCTGATAACTGCAAGCCGCGATCCATACCTCTCGTAATGTTGCTGACACCGCTCAGCTGCAGACCATTGAATGTATGTGCCGACATGCTGGAGACACCCGACAGCTGGAGCCCGTGACCACCGTATTCAGCAACCGATGAAATAACACCGAGCTGAACTGCCTTCACCGTATCCTGTGTGCTGACGATACCCACGGGAAGGTTCTGTGCAAAGACAGCATTGCTTATGACTGCCATGATGGCGACTATGACAAGTGCTAGATTCTTTTTCATTTATCAAATTGGAGATAAAGGGCTTGCCGAAGTAGAGCATCAGCGCAATAATTGCCATACAGAGCACACAGTGGATACCGACGGTAACAGCGACGCTCTTCAGATGGGCTTTCCAGCGGCTCTGCTGCTCACCGCTCTCGGGAATCTCCTCGTTGGAGGCCTCGGCGTATTCCTGTAGCTTACTACGCCACCGTTGGGGCATCAGCCGCTCCACTACTGTGATATGTTAGAATTCATATCCGAGGTTGAGGAAGAAGTACGGCTTCTTGGTGCGGTTGCTATAGCCGATGGTGGCACCGACGGGCCCGAACATTGTGTTGTAGTAGTAGGCGAGCTGTCCGCCAAGCAGCGTACGGTAGTCTAAGAGTTCTTTCAGATGGTTAGACTGCTGGGCAGCAGCCACACGGAGCAAAACATAATTGTTGGAGCCGATGCGTTGCTGCGCTTGCAGTTGGGCGGCCACGAACTGGTGGTCTACGTACTCCATGTTACCGATACCGGCAAAAGGCATCTGCTGTTCAACGTAATGACCGAACCAGTCGCCACCGATGGTGTTACCGAAAACTGCAGGGGTGATAGAGCCGAAAAGCAGACGACCGTAGAGCATGGGCTGGAGGGTGAAGCTGTTGCTGAAAGAGAGCGACGTTCGCCAGTTAGCACTAACCTCGCTCATACCGTTTTTTTTGCCCAGTTTGGTTCCATCAGCGGCACGCTTGTCAAGCTCGGCGAAGTCATTGGTTACGTATGCATACTCAGCATTGAATCGGGAACCACGCGAAGGGAAATACCAGTCGTCCTCACTATTGTAGTTCAAGCGGGCGCGATAACTAAAGAAGTGTTCGTTTTTGAGTGTCACCTGCGTTGCAGTTTCCGACCCGAGCTTGTTGCGGTAGTGCATAAAGTCCCAGCGCAGCCCCATCTGTAGGTTAAAGTGACGTAGGTCGAAGTTGATAGGCGTGAACTCTGCCTGGAACTGATTGTATCGGATGTTATAGTCGAGGTCGCCGTCCATGTAAATATCCACGTCGTTGCGCCGGAAGGCGTAGCTGAGCGTGGGACGGGTGAAACTGCGGGGATGGATGGTGATTTCGCCGCGTGCCATCAGTCGCTTGCCTAACCGGAGCGTGATGTCGGTGTTGATGGGTATGGCCGTCTTCAACGGGATGTCGAGGCCCAGTTGCACGGCTGCATATTCCTCGGTATCAAAGCGCACCCCGGCATACAGCTGCGCCGATTTGCGGTCGCTGGCCGAGAGTATCACCCGGACGCCGTCGGACTCTTTCCACTCCTTGTCCGCCTCATAGTAGTGGTTGAGGCTTCTCGTGGAAACTCTGGGCAGTTTCATGGGCACCAGCCTGCATTCGGCAGTCTGGTAGAACAAATCCACGCGCATGGATGTGGTCAGTTCCTGCTCCAATTTGGCATCGATGCTGTCGTGGCCGTTCAGCAGGGCCTCCCTGCTTTTCAGGTGGAACTTCTGGCGCAGGAAACGCTCGGCCTGTGGCGTCATGTTCTCAAACGTATAGTCCAGCACGCGGTGTTTCTCGGTCATCACCTCCGGGCGCAACGGGTGCAGGATAGTGGGGTGGAACGTCTCGTCGATGCCGATGCGCTGCTTCAGGGCGATGATGTCGTCCCAGTGGCGCATGGCCTCCTCCTCGCCGCGGCGGATGAGCGTGTCGATGGCAGCCTGCGAGAAGCTGGCCGAGCCGTAGCCCTTCGTGTCCACTTGCAGGTGCAGGTCGGTGATGGCCAGGTTCTCCTCGAGCTTGTTCTTGCAGTTCACGTCGATTATCTGGCTCAGAATGCTCATCGTGCCGCCCAAGTCCTCCGCCTCTTTCGGTGCCCCCTGCACAGTGACGCCGATGATGACCTCGGCACCCATCTCGCGGGCGATGTCGGCGGGGTAGTTGTTCTTCAGACCACCGTCCACCAGCACCCTCTTGCCCATCCTGACGGGCGAGAAGGCAGCGGGAATGGCCATCGAGGCGCGCATGGCCTTGGGCAGCCATCCGCTATGGAAGTCCACCTCGCTGTTGTCCACGATGTCCGTGGCCACGCAGGCGAAGGGAATGGGCAGGTCGCGGGTGAAGTCGAGCGAGTCGGTGAATCCCACACAGAGCTGGCTGAACAGCTCGGCCAGATTCTTCCCCTTGATGATGCCGCCGCCCTGCAGGTTGCGCTTGCCGATGGCCAAGCCGGTCGAGATGAGATAGGTGTTCTGCTTCCGTCGGTCGCCGAGGCTCTGATGGCGCAGGTCTTCTTTGTCGGTGATGACGTAGCCCCAATCCTGTACCCTCACCATCGAGTCGAGCGCGTTGGCGTTGTAGCCTATGGCATAGAGACCACCGATGATGCTACCCATCGACGTGCCGGTAACGATGTCGACAGGAATGCCCGCTTTCTCCAGTACCTTCAGCACACCGATGTGTGCCATGCCCTTCGCACCGCCACCGCTGAGTACAACGGCTACCCGTTGCCTATCGACAGCCGTGCTGTCTGTCTTGGCGGTCACTGTGTTACATGTCAATATCGCGGCTATGGCCAACAATAGTATCTTTTTCATGTTTATTTCTTACTGATACGTTTGGTCAAACCGATGGCACCGGCAGGACAGACGAGGCGGCAGAGGTGACAGCCGACACACTTAGTGCCTACCAGACGGGGACGGCGGGTCTTGTCATCGAAGACAATGGCCTGATGGCCGCCATCGCTACACGAAACCTCACAGCGCCCACAGCCGATACATAGCTCTCGGTCGAACTTGGGATAGATAATCGTTTCACGGTCCAGATGGTCGGGCTTCAGGAACTTCGGCAGCTGCTCGCCCACCAAATCCTTCAATTCACTTATACCGCGCTTGGCCATATAACGCTGCATGCCGAGGATAAGGTCGTCAATGATACGATAGCCGTACTGCATGACAGCGGTGCACACCTGCACGTTGCTGCAGCCCAGCTGGATGAACTCCAAAGCATCACGCCATGTTTCAATGCCGCCAATGCCGCTCAGTTCGAATTGACAATTGACAATTGATAATTGATAATTATTTTTCATCTGGGCGAGTTCCAGCACATGGCGCAGGGCTATAGGACGAACAGCGCGGCCCGAATAACCTGAGATGGTGCGCTGTCCGGCTACCTCGGCATCGGCATCCATCGTCACACTCTTGATGGTATTAATGGCCGAGATGGCGTCGGCACCTACCTCTACGCAGGCGGCAGCAGGCTCTGCGATGTGGGTGATATTGGGTGTCATCTTCGGAATAACGGGAATCTTCACACTGTTTTTGACACAGGCCGTGTAGGTCCTTACCAGCTCAGGACTCTGTCCCACGTCACTGCCCATGCCCTCATGTTTCATCTGCGGACACGAGAAGTTCAGTTCTACAGCATCACAGCCCGCTTCCTCGGCCATCTTCGCCAACTTGATCCACTCTTCCTCGGTCTGACCCATAATGGAAGCGATGACCACCTTCGTGGGATAGTCCTGCTTCAGTCGGTGTAGAATATCAAAATCCATCTCCACGGGGTTCTCACTCAACTGCTCCATATTGCGGAAGCCGTAGAAGTCACCGTGGGTGGCATTGTTGTGCATGGCATCGAAGCGTGGTGACACCTCCTTGATTTCCTGCAGACAGATGGTCTTGAAGAAGACGCCTGCCCAACCGGCATCGAAGGCACGCGCCACCATCTCGTAATTGGTACATACAGCCGACGATGCTAAGAAGAAAGGATTCTCGCAGCGGATGCCGCAGAAGTCGATAGTCAGATCGGGATACTGGCTGTCGTCCACGTCATCGGGATGGATGCTGCGCAGCATCTCCTTGATGCGGATAGGCCAGTTGTAGTGAATACAAGCCTGTTCAGCACGTTCCAGGTCGGCATCGCTACAGTCCTTCACCCAGCGCAGGGCGGGCTTGTGGTTATCGAAGCGGATGGCACGGATGGCGCGTGCAGGGTCGCCCGTCTTGCAAGCCTTGGTACAGGGTGCATCCTGGCACAGCAGGCAGCGGTTGGCCTCTTCGTAAACATTCATCTTTCTGGTCTTGACGTCCAAGCAGTGGTCGTCATGGGTGATTTGATCAATTTGTGGTTTCATATACTTTGTTTTTACTATTTCATATTTATACTATCATGTTGGCTTGCCGGTCTTGTCCCACGTCTCACCTGCCCACGCCGGACTTATCCCCGCCGTGAGCATCACGAGCATGAGCATAGCCCATCTTGCGCTTCATCATATTGGTGCTAAGACGGAAGAGAGCCTGGTCGCCTTTTGAACGGATAACGGCATCACGCTCTGCTCCTTTTCCTGCAGTTATCATCTTCCTGACGTCAGGAAAATGATCGGCAACGTCTTGCCCAACGTTAGTACAGGCTTCCTTAGCCTTATTGATAACATTCTCTTCTTTCTTCATATCTTCTTCCCATTTTATGCGTGCAAAATTACTTTTCGGCTTCAAAGGTAACACTTTTTCTGCAATCACACAAGTTTGTGTCACACAATTGTCATTATCCCCTGCGACATTTGCCCTGACGGGCAATCGGGCTGGCACAGAGCCTGCCCCTACACACCAGCATGATAAAGTTGAGAAAGGTACGGGGAAAGTAGGAGAAAAGCCCGTCCTCTCTGGCAGAAAGGACGGTTCAATGATATTGAACGTTAAATCATAGACAATGAACGATAATTCATCGGGCGATAACTGTGAAATAGTTGTAGGTTCGTCTTCGACATAAGCATCGCAATCCAAGCAACGCTCGATTACGATACAAAGTCGACGAGTTTGTCTAACAAAGTCGACGAGTTTGTTCAACAAAGTCGACGACTTTGTATGTTAAAGCAGCTTCCATGACTTGTCGCTGCAATATAAGACACGAAAAAAAAAGCTACCCGCGGGTAGCTTTTTTTAATTGAGTAATGGCGAATAGTGTTATCGCTTCGAAGTGACGTCCTTCTCGTACTGCTGGATAGCAGCGATGAACTCCTCGCCTACGGGCACGTTGTTCTTCAGGTTGAAGTAGTCGTAGACGGCACCGAAAGGCATCGACTTGGCCTCTTCCAAGAGGGCGAGGCGCTCGAAGTACTGGCCGTTGTCCTCGTACTCACGCAGCTTTGCCTTCGGCTCGAGGAGGGCCTGGAGGATGCACTTCTGCGTTGCCCGCGAACCTATAATATATGCACCGATACGGTTGATGCTGGCATCGAAATAGTCGAGACCGACGTGGGCACGGTCGAGCGCGTCGGCACGGACGAGCTCCTTGAAGAGGTCGAGCGTCTGGTCGTTCATGATGGTTACGTGGTCGCTGTCCCAGCGCACGGGGCGGCTGACGTGGAGCATGAGCTCGGGCACGTACATCAAGAGCGTAGAGACGAAGTCGCTGACGTTCTCAGTAGGTTCGTAGTGGCCAGTGTCGAGGGTATAGATGCACTTGCGGGTGGCGCAGTAGGCGGTGTAGAAGTCATGGCTACCAACGGTGTACGACTCGAGGCCGATGCCGAAGAGCTTGGCCTCGAAGCAGTTCTTCACCCAGTCGAGCTTCTCCTCCATAATCTCGTCGAGCGAGGCGGCGAGGATCTCGCGGTATTTCTTGCGCTGCACGGGGATGTCCTTCATACCGTCGTGTACCCAGATGTTCATGATACAGGGGTCGTTCTGTGCCTTACCCATTGCGTCGGCAATCTTGCGGCAGCGCTTGGTGTGCTCAATCCAGAAGTCGCGGATGCCCTTGTCGGGGTTCGACAGCGAGAGGTCGCCGCTTTTGGGATGTGAGAACGAGGTGCTGTTGAAGTCGAGCTTCATGTTGTTCTCCTTGGCCCAGTCTATCCAGCTCTGGAAGTGCTTCACCTCCACCTGGTCGCGGTCGACGAACTTACCGCCGAAGTCGCCATAGATTTCGTGGAGGTTCAGACGGTGGTTGCCGCCGAGCAGGGTCTTCACGAACTCGATGTCCTGACGCACCTCGTCGATGGTACGGGCACGGCCGGGGTAGTTGCCTGTGGTCTGGATACCGCCCGAGAGGGCCTCGTTGCGCTCGAATCCGACCACGTCGTCGGTCTGCCAGCAGTGCAGTGAGAGCTGCTGCTTCTGGAGTAGGTCTAATACTGCGTCGGTGTCGACACCAATGGCTGCGTAGCGCTCTTTCGCTACGGCATAAGCTTTCTCAATCAGTTCTGATTTCATTTGTTTTTTGAATAAGAGATTAGTTGATAGTTCTTTGTTCTCTGCAAAGGTATGAAATATTCTGTATTACGACAGGATTTGACGCGTTTATTTTGAAATAATTAACAGTTTGGGGCAAAAAAGAATTAATAAAAAACGTTAATGAATATTGTCGCGTTTATGTTTTTTTGTAACTTTGCACCCAAAGTATGATGCAAATTACTGTGCCGTGGAGCAAACACGGTTGGTGATGTACTAAACGAGAATAAATAAACAAAAGATAAGTAATTAAAAATCAAGAGGTAATGAAACAAAAACTACTTCTCGTCCTCGCATTGCTTGGATTAGCAGTGACAGGAATTTGGGCTCAGTCTGTTGAAAACGAGTCGCTTGATTTAACGTACAGTAACTTTGACGATCCCTCGCTGACATGTCAAGGTACTTATTTTGATGTTGAACTGTTGGTCGGTGACATTGATGGTACCACCATTGATCAGGATGGTATGACGGCTCCCAATGGTATGAAGATTAAAGGTAAGGGCGGAAACAAGATTTACGATGTGGTTCTTGTCAGCACTTACAATCCGGGATACGTGAATATGGATGACCTGTCGACGACTGCTGGTACGCTCTCCATCAAGCGTGAGTCGGGAAAGACCACCGTATATATTATGGGCGTAGGCGGTGCAGACGAGGTGACATTCGTAGACCTAAGTTCGAAGCCCCACTTCAAGGAAGCCCAGATTAACTACTTTGTTCCCATCAATACCCGTGATGACCTCGAGGGGCTGGTAACGAACTATTCTGCAATGGACAAGGGTGTGTATCACACTCGTCAGTTCAAGGAGAATGTTGGCGCTACCCTGTGTCTGCCCTTCGGTGTTGAGTCGTTCACCAGCGGAACCATCTATGAGTTTGGCGACATCAATTATGATGATGTCCTGGATGAGTGGGTTGCCACGATGAACGAGGTTGCCCAGTCGGGAACGTTGATTTCTACTCCTCTCACCACTGCGGGCGTGCCCTATCTGTTCATGCCTTCTAAGACAGCCAGCGTAACATTCGTAGGTCGTGTTGACGGCGTTCCTGACGATGTAGCAGTCTTCGACGGTGATATCTCATCTCAGGTGAGCACAGACTATGACTGGAAGATGACTGGCACCTACAAGCGCATTAACTGGGCTCCTGCGGATGATGTTCTCTTCGGTTTCGTCTCTGCCTACAAAGACGGTGTAGAAGTAGACTTCTCTGCTGAGACCGTTGAGGCAGGACAGTTTGTGAAGACCGCAGCCGGAGCTTATTTCCCCGCTTTCCGTGCATTCTTGGAGTATGGTGATTTCGCACCCAGTCGTGCTTTGAAGGGTCAGAAGAATTCTACTCCTTCACGCGTTATCGTTCGTCTGGTCAATAAGAGTGACAGCGAATTGGATGGTGTGAAGACCGTGACGGCTACTGTAGCCAACGACGACAGCTGGTACGACCTGCAGGGTCGCCGTTACAATGTCAAGCCCGCCAAGGCCGGCATCTACGTGAAGAATGGAAGCAAAATGATTGTGAAATAACAAAAAAGAAATATAGCTATGAAAAGGTACTATGTTAAAGCTGTCTTGAGAGCTGTTACGATGGAAACTGAACAGCACCTGCTCTCCAGCAGTACTCCCGATGAAGAGTGGGGCGATGAGTTCGGCTACATTCAGGTTGGCAAAAATGACAACATGAACAAGCTGGCATAAGCCCGGCTACATACAAGGACTGACAGCGAGGTGCGGGCGAAAACTCCGCACCTCGTGTTTTTTTTTGTAGCATCGGGCCTACCAATGGCGGTTGCTACAAACGAGAGAATCAATAATGACTGATATTTATTACACGATGTTTGCCTTGCTCAGGTTCTCGTTGGGCATAGACAAGAAGTTCGACTGCAAACTTACGGCAGAGCAGTGGCAGTCGCTATACGCCGAGGCAGAGAGACAGGCGCTGAGAGGAGTGCTGTACGACGGTGTAAGCCGACTGACACAGCCATCGGCAGCACCACCCTTGCAGCTGGCCATGAAGTGGGCGCGCAACAGGGAGACAGTACGTGGGCTGAACGAATTGTTCAACCGCGAGGCAGCAAGGCTGACGCAGATCTTCGAGTCACAAGGCCACAAAACAGCCATTCTCAAAGGACAGGCCAACGCGCGTCTGTATCCCGTTCCGGATAGTCGGCAACCCGGCGACATTGACATCTGGGTCGACGGTGGACGGAAAGCTATAGAAGAGATGCTCGGAAAACTGGGCATGATGGAGGGTGCCGAAACCAAAGAGCTCCACCATATCAATCTGCCAAAAAGTATGACGGCTGTTCCCGTTGAAGTTCATAACTTGCCCTCACATGGAAATATTAACCGTCGTACCAATCAAAGGCTACAGGCGTGGCTCAAGGAATTGCTCGACATGGGGGCTGTGATGTGTCCAGAGGGTTTTCGCAGCCCGTCGATACTCTTTGCTATGACCATGCAACTGGCACATATCAGTCAGCATCTGTTGGCAGAGGGCGTAGGCATGCGACAGGTTGTAGACTACTATATGCTACTGCGCGCTGCCTCGCCCGATGAGCGCAAACAGGTGGCCGGTATGTTGAAACCGATAGGGCTCTATCACATGGCAGAAGCACTGATGTGGGTGCTTGCCGAGACCATGCATATAGAAGAAGAGCTGATGCTCACGCGTCCTCACCAACGGCGTGGACAGTGGATGTTGAACCGCATTATTGATGGCGGCAATTTAGGACGCTTTGCTTCCTCGCAAGAGACTGGGCTATGGCAAGTGTTTATGCAGCAGCGTCGCCACCACTGGGAGTTGATAAAATTCAACCCCTCAGAGGGGATGGGCCTGCTCAGATTCGACATGGACCTGTTGCTCGACCTGCTGTCGACCATCCCCGAACGTATCAGGCGCAGGAAGTTGCGTCTTGACGGACACTATATAGAATGGTTTAGACAGTGGGAGAGACAACACAATCAAAACCTATGGGAGACCTGATAAAAAGAAATTGAATACTGAAATGAGACTAAAAGATGGATTTGTAGTTTATGATCTTTGTGGCACGAAGGTTGTTCTGGCACAAGGACTGGCAAACATTGACTTCGACAGAGTGTTGAGCCTTAGCGAATCGGCTGCATGGCTATGGGAGGAAGCCCGGCGCCAAGGCGATTTTACTGTGGAATCGCTTGCCAATGCGCTGTACGAAGAATATGAAATAACACCCTCCGATGCCTTGGCCGACGTAACTGAACTCGTGGCGCAATGGCAACAGGAGGGCGTGTGCGAATGAATGAGGGCAGTTTTTCTTATTGCCCGTTTTCTTTCCTGTTCACAGTAGACAGGTATTTATCGAAGGCTGCGTCCCACTGAGCCCTGTCTGTAGGCTCGTACTTAATCAGTTCGATAGAATTGGCGATAATGGCACGCATCTCCCAGATGTCCTTCACCAGATTGGCGGCCTTGGCCTGGAGCATGATGTTTCCGATGGCTGTGCACTCCTGGGGGCCGGCCAGCACGGTGGCACCGGTGGAGTTGGCAGTGAACTGGTTAAGGAACCTGTTCAGGCTACCTCCACCGATGATATGTAATACGGGGATAGCGGTAGCATTTTTCTCACTTTTCACTTCTCCTTTTTCACTTACAAACTCCTGTAGCCATGTGAAGACCTGACGATAGCGCAGGGCCAGTGAATCGAAAATGCAACGGCAAATCTCGGCAGGTGTCTCGGGCACGGGCTGGTTGGTGTCGCGACAGTACTGCTGGATGGCTTGTATCATGCTGGAAGGAGCTGCGAATATCTGGTCATCAGGATTGATGAGCGAGCGGAACGGCTCGACCTGCATAGCCGAACCCTGCAGTTCGGGATGTGAGAGACGACGCACTTCCTCTGGCCATTCTAATCGGCAGCGCTCGTAGAGCCACATACCGCAGATGTTCTTCAGGAAACGTGTGGTGCCCTCGATGCCGCCCTCGTTGGTGAAGTTACGCTCGTAGCTGAGGTCGCTGATGATGGCATCCTTCGTCTCGATACCCATCAATGACCACGTGCCGCTCGACAGGTAGGCAAAATGCTCGTCCTTAGCGGGCACGGCAGCGACGGCCGAGCCTGTGTCGTGGCCTGCGACGGCGATTACGGGAACGGGGCCGAGACCGGTAAGACGCTGCACCTCCTCGGTCAGCTTGCCGATGACTGTGCCCGGCTGTACCATCGGACCGAACTGTGAACGCTTCAGGCCTATTGACTGCAGCAGACGCTCGTCAAGTTCCTTGGAGCGTGGGTCTAAGAGCTGCGAGGTCGAGGCAATGGTATATTCACACACTTCGTTGCCTGTGAGCATCCACGACAGGGCATCAGGCACGAACAAGATCTTCGCAGCATTGCAGAAGGCTGTGTTCTGTTCGCGCTTCATGGCATAGAGCTGGAAGATCGAGTTGAAGTTCATGAACTGGATACCAGTGATGTCGTAGACTTCCTTCTTCGAGATAACGTGCTTCAAGTAGTCGTCCATCGCATCGAAGGTGATGGGATCGCGATACGCACGCGGATTCCTTAATATAGCACCGTCGTCGCCAATAAACACAAAGTCGACGCCCCACGTGTCGATGCCTATCGAAGTAATCTCCAAGCCGCGCTTGGCCACCTCCTTCAGTCCACGGATGATTTCAAAATACAGCGCATAGATGTCCCAGTAATAGTGGCCTCCCTGCTCAATGAGGTTGTTGGGGAAACGGGTTACCTCTTCCAACTCAAACTTGTTATTATCGATGGTTCCGATGATGGTTCGGCCACTGGTAGCACCCAGGTCTACGGCAAAGAAGTATTTCTTGTTGTCCATTGATGGTTTTGTTTTAGTTTTGTTCTGTTGATAGTAATTGGTTGCAAAGGTATACAGAAAAGCGAGACGAAAGCATCACTATTTGATTTTTTGTCTCGCTTTTTTGACTGTAGCCCTTTATTGCGGGGTCTGCACTCCTGTACTCCTGCACTCCTGCACTTCTGCAACTCCTGCACTCCTGCAACTCCTGCACTCCTGCAACTCCTACAACTTGAGTTTGGAATTAGCGTGTAAGTGAGAATTTCAAGGCAAAGCCGAAGTCGCGTGTCGTTGTGGGATAGCTCGACGCAGAGAGCAGTGGCGTGTTGGTCTGCTGGTCGTAGTAGGCCGAGAGCGTGAGCAGTCGTGATATGGTATAGTCGGCTGAGAAGGAGATGCGAAGAGCCGAGTTGCCGCTCGATGCCGACGAAACACGGGTGGCAATGTCGCGGGTGATGGCTGCCTGGTCGCGGAAGGAGATGTCGAGACGTGTATTCAGGTCGTGGTTCACGCCGCCCTTCTTTTGGTTGTTCACATTGCTGTTCTTGCTTTCTTCCTGTTCGTCCTTCTTTCCCTTTCCCTTTTGGGCACCTTTTACTTTCCGGCTGGTGCTGCCTGAACCGAAGAGGTTGAAGTTGCTGATCTTGTAGCCGAAGCCAATCACCCAGTCGTTGGAGCGCGACTCGTTGATTTGCACGCTGGTCATGGAGAGGTTGAGCACGCGCGTGGTCTTGTACTCGGCCTTGACGGTGAGGTTGTTGTTGAGCGTCACGTCGAGTCCAATCAACGGCGAGAAGGCCTCGTTGATGCTGACCGTGGAGATGTTATACATGGATGACGGGGTGTAGCTGCCGTCAGCGCCTTTCACGTAGCCCAGGTCGCCCTTATACTCGACCCAGGAGCTGTAGCTTGCGTAAGAGCCGACGGAGTAGATGCTCTTGTAGGAGTGATTAAGGTTGACCGACTTGAAGTGGTCACGTAGCCAGGGCAGCTTGCTGAGACCCGCATAGCGAATAGTCCAGTTGGGTAGCAGACGCGAGATGAGCGGGAAAATGTCAAGCGAACCGCCACCACTTGATGTATAGGCATCGAGGAAGGCCGGAATAAGCACGTCGGCACTATAGGCATCGACGGGATTGGCATTGCTTACAACTCCACGCTCTTCGCCTGAAGATGGGTATTGGGCTTGTACGCGGTCGCGATAAGAAGAGATGTTGTTGCAGAAACGGTCGAAGGAGCTTGACCAGTAGCCATTGTTGGCATCGCCCATACCTTCGAGGGCACTGCGCAGGGAGAGGGTGGTCATATTGAACGAGCCGCTGAACGTGGTGGGGGTACCGGCATACATGAACTGGATGCTCTTGGCTCGCGTATCAGTACGAGTGGCAGAGAGGTCGATTTTCAGGTCACGTACCGGCTCAAGGGTGGCACGCAGCTGCAAGTCCTCGGTCTTCGATGTGTTCGCAGGCGTAGCTACCGATTCGTTGCAGAGCAGCCAGTTGTTGTCGAGTGCTTTCTGTATATAGCTGTCACCAGTAAAGCCGAAGGCGAAATCGAGACCAGGTGAGAGCACGCTACCCGTGTTTTGTCCGAAGGCATCGCCCACGTTGGGGATAAAGCCAGGCAGCTGCATGGTGTACTGGTTGCGGTAGGAGAGGTTGACCGTGCGTACCATCATCAGCAAACGTGCTGCCTGCTGCGTGGGGTTATACCACCACAGCTCTTCGAGTGGTTTCTTAGGCATGACGCTGATTTTGATGTCGAGAGGTGACGGTTGTGAGGCAAGAGACGAGGCCTTATCTTTGTCCTTTGAAAGCGTGTCGGCAGTAGCCTTCAGAGAATCCGGAGTCTCTGGCTCCTTCCCTTTTTCTTCAGGCTTTCTCCCTTTGGCCTCTGACTTCTTAGCGCTTTCCTCTGAAAGACGTTTCCACTCACTCTTGGGTATCCATACTTGGATCTTGTTGTCGTCGGTGACCTTCCACTTCAGTTCTACAGGCTTGCCGTTCTTGGTCTTTGCCGTAACGTTGAGTCTACGAGACTTCTTTCCGTGCTGCACGGTAAATACTGAGTCGGGCAGCAGCTTCATCTCGCGCTGATAGGTGTTCTTGTTCTTTGGAAGGGCTTTCTGTTCGGCGGCATCGTCCTTCTTGGCATTCTTGTCGTCCTTATTGTTCTTTCCATCCTTCCCGTCCTTGGCATCCTTCCCTTTTTCAGGACGTTTGACTTCTGCCTTTTTCTTTGCTTGAGGCTGCTTCTTGAAGCGTTCGTTCACCTTCTTCAGGAAGGGGATGTGGTTGTAGAGCGTTTCCATGTTCAGCGACCCGTTGATGGTGAGGTTACGGCTGTTGCGGATGGTGTTGCCCAACGAGGTGCCATCGTCGAGTTCGGTACCACGCTGCCACGCATAGGTGGCGTTGTAGCTGGCATCGCTCTTCATCCAATCGAGTATGGGCAGTTTGTCGAGCGGCAACTGGTAACTGGCAGTGAAAGTCTGCTGGTAGTCGAGGGGCACGCCGAGGTTTTTGATGCTCTGCCATACGGAGTCCTTCCATGCGGCATATCGGTCAGGGTAGAGATCTTTGTTAACAGGAGTATATGGCTCCTCGATCTCGGCATGTGTGGCCGACTGGAAGTTCATGTGGAGGTTCTTCGTGAGGTCCCATCGCAAAGAGAAGTCGCGGTTCCAGAGGAACTGCTCGCTGAACGTGAGTGGTAGATTGGGATTCTCGGTGTTTTCAAGGTCACGTTCCTGTAACTCTGAGTAGATGCGTCTCAATTCGGAGTTGAACGAGATGCTCTGCGGCAGGTAGTTCAGACCCAGAGCCTTGGGGAAGTTGTTCCACTTCGACTTGCCTTTAAGGTTCTTGAACGGTTCCCATGCCTTGTAGACGGGTGAATAGGAGTAGTTGAGCGCTCCGTGCCATTCGTCCTCCTTGTTCCAAACGGTGGTCTCGCCTGAGGTATAGTTGTGTCTGTGGCTGTAGCTCAGGGAGAAGTTTGCCGGGTCGTAGGGCATGGGGTGCTTCTTGTTCTTGATGCCGACGCGGGCATTGGAGATAGAGAAGTTGCGCGATATGTTCTTCGTCACGGCAATCGACTCGATGGAGTCGCGCTCGTGGCTCGATGCAGCCTCAAGGGCATCGTCAAGCCGCATGTCGGTGTCGAGCGGGTTGTATTTCGGGCTGACGGTCTGCTTGGTGTAGGAATAGTAGAGCGGCATCTCGACCTTGGCCTTGTCGGGGAAGAGCTTGCCTAACTCTACGTTGGCTGTGATGCTGTAGGATTTCTCGGTATCGGTAGAGCGCTGCATGATGCTCTCCTCAAGGCCGCCGAAGCCGTCGGTGACATAGCGTCCGGTGAGGTTCAGGCTACCGAAGTCGCTCATCTGCACGGCCATCGTGCCGCTGGCAGCCCAGCCGCCCTCGTTGTTCGACTCCTTCAGACGCAGTTCATTGACCCAAACCTCGCCCGACTTCGGTGAGTTTGTCAGGTTGCGCACACCGATAATCATGGTCTTCACCTCGCCCAATGACGGGTTACCCACGATGGTGATTTTGTTGCCGGGGCTATTGGGATCGTAGTCGCTGTAGGCCTGCGTGTAGGAGGCAAGTCCTTCGGTGCGTGCTTTGTTGCGAGCTTTCTTCAGCTGGGTGAAGATGCTCATGTCAATGTCGAGCATGTTCTCCTGCGGCCATACCAGCGGACGGTCGGTGGGAACGTTCCAGCGATAATGTCCTTCAGGTGTGAGCTTCAGGGGTATGAGGTATTCGTAATAGTTGTTCTTATAGTCGGAACCCAAGCGGATGAACACAGCCAGCTGGTTGTCTTGTAGCTGGGTGGAATTAGGCGAGAGGGCGTTGGCGTGGACAAACATCTGCAACCGCTTGTACTGGCGCAGATCCTGGTTGGTGTTCTTATAGACGGCCTTCGACTCGTTCTGACTTAGGTCTTTCACCATCAAGCAAAGAGCCTGTTCGTTATTCTCGACGAGCTGCGGTTGTCCGGGATCGGTGGCTCGCGAGATGCCTGGCGGCAGTACGTAGGCCACAGGTTGGCGGTCGGTGTTCTCCTCGATGTTCACGGCACTGATGTCCATTCTTCCCGTTTCGGCACCTGTAGCCGTCTGCAGGCTCTGTTTGTACTGTCGCCACTCGCCGCGCACCAGGTCGAGCGAGCCGAAGCGCAGCACGATGGGCTTGCTGAAGCCGGTAAGGAACATGCGCATGAAGCGGATGGAAGTGAAGTCGTTGATGGAACCTTCCTTCTTCGTGTACTTCACCAGCGGGATGCGATACTGGTACCAGCGCACGGTCATAGAGTCGCCGTTGCGCAGCTTGGCGTTGTAGTCGCGGTGGTCAACGATGTATGAGTCGTCGCCCTTCGTACCGTGGTTGTAGGCTTGCAGCTCGTCGTCGCTGATGCGTATGCGGTACTGGAAGTAGCGGTTGTACTCGTTGAGTGTGAAGTCCTGGTTGATGTCCTCCACGTCGGGCGTGGTCTTATAGGAAGTGTCGTAGCTCTCAGGACTCTCGTCAGAGGCGGGCGAGTTGCCCTGCGGGTTGTTGATGCGCTTGTATCGGTCCATGATCGACTTGCGCTCGTCGTCGAAGTCGCTGCCTCGGTAGTAGTGGTAGTCGTCGCCTGCGGGGTCGTTGTGCCATGCCTGGCGCAGGCTGTCGTTGGTCACGATGCCGTCGATGGTCGTAAGCCAGTCGGCATAGGCACCGTAGGTACGCTCCTCCTCGTCGGTCAGTCCGTTGTAGCCCACGTCCTGCAGCTGGCGCGAGCCGCTGGTCGTTGCAAAGGCATAGGTCTGGGTAGCCTGAACGGGAATTTTTCCCCACTGTGTAGTGTTGAAGTTTTGCGTACCGTCGACGGGCATTCCGCTCTCGTAGAACTTCTTGCCGTCGCGCAGCACGTCCTCTGATATTTCACCCAAGTTCAAGTACAGTTCGCCTGAGTATTGCGAGGCCGTACCCTCGCGACGCGTATAGATGAATGGATCGAGAAGCCAGAACTCCACATACTCGATGTTGGCCTGCTCGAAGTCGGTCGTCTCCAAGCGTCGCATCATGCCGCCCCACTTCTGTTCGGGCTGTTGCAGCGTACCGTCGGCATTGATTTTTGTGGTCAGGTTGTACGGTCCGCGTTCCTGCGGATAGTAGGCCAAGTTCAGGACGGGTAGGGTAGAGGTGGCTCCACTGTAGGTCGACTGGTCTCGGTTGGGATAGAGCTCCTTGACGTAAACCTCGCGCACATAGTGGTTCGACAGCTGTTCCAGGTCACTCTTGATGTGACTGGGCGTCAGCGATGACGAGCGTCGTGTGAAGATGGGATCAACATTGTACCAAGCCAGCAGCGCACGGTTGTAACCGCTCGCTACGGTCTCTTTGTCATTATAGTTGGCAAACATGGTGGGAACACTCGACAGCACCCAGGCATGAGGCTCGCTCACGTCAAGCTTGTTCTCAGTGTTCTCGAAGTCGTCCAGATAGGAAGCGTTGTCTTGCGTGCCACTGGCCGTACCCGCTATCAGGTGGGCAAACTCACCCTTGAACTGAATCTGCGAGGGCTGCGTGAGGTGCAGCAGCGGCAACTTGTCGAGCATGTTGGTGAGCCACTGCGATTCCTGCTTCCAGTTCATGCTCAGTCCCCATAGGGTGTTGCTCAGCGGCTCTTCGCCCATAGCTACTTTCGAAATCAGCGGCTGTTCGTGCAGGTGCATCACCGTTCCACCGAGTGAGAAGTTCTTGTTGAAGTCATAGTCCCAGTTCACGCCGAACATCGTCTTCCGCTGCATGGCATAGTCGGTGTTCGACTCAAGCGAGACATTCACGTTCGTGCCTGCATCGATGATGCTCTGGTTCAAGATGGTCACCTCGCCAGCTGAGTAGTCGACCGAATAGTCGGAGCCCTCCTGCAACGTGACACCACCTGCAGTAACAACCACCGACCCTTGCGGCACGTTATAGGCACCCAGCGAGATAACGTTGGCCGAGTGGCCCTTGAACTGTCCTGTGAGCAGGAACTTGTCCTTCTCGGCAATCTGCTTGGCAATAGTCTGCGTCGAGTCATAGAGTTCGTCGAAGCAGTATTTGTCGGCCACGCTGCCCATGCCCTGCTGCGTCAGGTAGTTACGCAGGTAGTCGCCGAAAGGCTCAGCCGACGGCAGGAAGATGCGACCATTGTCAATAGTATAGCCCTGCACGAAGTCGAACTGTCCGTTAGGGTTAGGCTTCATATTGTTGTCCAGACGGTCCAGTCCCATAACCTTCAGCAAGGTCGTCTGCTTCAGCTTCTCCTCAGGCAGGTAGCTCAGGTAGGTACCAGTGGTATCGCTCTGATATTTAATGTCGAGCTTGAACTTCTCCCTCTCGACACTCGATGCCAGATAGTACACATTCTTCATCATCAGGTTCCAGTTGCCCTGTTGTGGGTTGTTGCTCGTGTTCTTCAGCGACTTCACGAAGATGGTCTTGTCGGTCTGTGTCAGGTCGGTCGAGAACTCACCCACCTGGTAGGTCTGGCCACCGTATGTATACTCGAAGGCTACAGCGAGCACCTGATCGGTCTGCAGTCCCGTTTTCAGCGAAACATAGCCCAAGGCCGTGTTTACCGTGTACTCACTCGACGTGAGCAGACGTGCTCCCGAGAGTTGTTCGTAGTCTACGCCGCCTGTAATCTGACTGATACCTTCCAGTTTCGTGGCAATGAGGTCAGCGTTGCGCTCGTCGTTGCCGATGGTGCTGATGAGTGTGGAGTAGAGGTCGTTGGCTTGGTTCGAAGGCACGTTCATTCCCGTGCCGCTCCATTGCGGATTGTGGATGACGCTGTTCTCGCCCAAGTCAGTGAAAGCCACGATGTTACGCGTGTTGGTAGTCGTGCCCGTCTTGTTCGTTACCCAAATCTCCACGCGGTTGATTTTTATGCCTGTGGTAAGGTTTGGCAGCGAGCGCATGGCACGGTCGTAGTTCTGTCGGAAGTAGTGTGAGAGGAAGAAGTGGCGGTTCTCCTCGTATGCAGCCACGTCGATTTCGAAGGGAGTGGTTTGCGTTCCGCCTTTCGACGATACACTCTTCGAGGTGGTGTTCTTCTGCGACACCACCGTCTGCAACTTCAGTTTGCCAAACTGCATGTCGGTGCGAATACCGAAGAGCTGCGAGGCACCGTGAACGAGCGAGTTGTTCGACGGGAACGACACGTTACCGGCTTCGACAAACTTGATGATTTCGTCCTCCTTACCATCGTACTTCAGCTTTAGGTTCTTTGTGTCAAAGTCGAAGGTGGCGTCAGTGTTGTAGTTCAGGTTCATGTTCACCTTGTCGCCCACCTTTCCGTTGAGGCTCAGGTTGATCTTCTCGTCGAAGTCGAAGGCAGTGGTCTTACGGTTACGAATGGGCAGCGACGGGTTGTCGATGTTTTTCAGCGTTACACCCACTTTCAGCTCGGCTGTTCCTTGGGTCTTGATGCGCACGCCACCAGGTCCGAAAATCTTCTCCGCTGGTCCCAGGTCGAAGTGCATGTCGGAGAAGTCGAACTTCTCTTTGCCTTTGGCAGAAACGTTCTCGGCATCTTTCGTGCGGAAGTACATCTGGCGCATGCGCCGTTCGCTCCATCGCAAGTACTCCTGTGGTGTCATCAGCACGGGTGTATTTACGTATTGGTCGCCAATCTTCGTACCTATATAATATACATTGAGCGAGTCGTCGTACTCAGCCTGCTGCTTCAGGTTGTCGGGCATCTTCAGGTCGGTGGCACTGGAGTCCAGGTCGCCGTTGTCGAGCGGAGCCGTGCGCTGAATGCGCCAGCGGGAGTGAACCAGCGAGTCGGGCACATCATCATCGACAGCCTTGATAGCCTTGGGCTGGGCCTTTACTTGGTTTGAGGGTTGAGGGTTGAGGTTTGAGGTCTGCTGATTAGTCTGGGCGACAGCGACCAGACAAACGCAGCACAACATGAGTATCATTAACAGTTTCCTCATAAATCTCAAATCTCAAACCTCAAATCATTTAATCTGCTTCAGCGCCAGTTTCACTACTTGCTCCACGGGCAGGTCGGGCTGTTCTTGCAGTATCTGTACGACAACCTTCTGCGACGGTGCGGGTGCAAAGCCCAGCATGGTCAGTGCCGAGACGGCCTCGTCTTTCACGGCATTGTTTACAGGAGCCTGCACCATGCCTCCTGCGGGTATCTCGTCGGCAATGCCTAAGGCCACGATCTTGTCGCGAAGATCCACGATGACGCGCTGTGCTGTCATTTTGCCGATGCCCTTGATGCCCTTGATTACGCGTTCGTTGCCTGTAGAGATGGCCGCACACAACTCGCTCACGCTCATCGACGAGAGCATCATGCGGGCAGTGTTTGTTCCCACTCCTGAAACCGAGATGAGCAGCTCAAACATCTCGCGTTCCTTTTTATTATAGAAGCCGTACAGCTGGTAGGCATCTTCGCGGATGGCCTCGTAGACGTATAGTCTCACTTCTTTCTTACCCTGTATGGCACTGAAAGTGTTGAGCGATATGCTCAGCCCGTAACCCACGCCAGCGGCCTCTATCGTGGCGAGGGCAGGCGACAGCTCGGTAAGCTCGCCCCTGATATATTCAATCATACGTTCTTTTTTTGTATATATACGTTTACAATAACGCGCCTATTTGCGTTTTATTGCAATGCCATCTAAAAAATAAACGCGAGAAAGCAGAAACGGCTTTCCCGCGTCTTGTGTCATTCAAGTGGTGCAGTTCGTTGGACAAGGTAGTGTCCATCGTTCCGCAATCACTATTTCCTCTGACACCAAAACAACTTGTTTTACTTCTCAAAGGAGTATGTTTTCGTGTCCGAAGAAGTATTCTTTGCAATGCAAAACAACTTGTTTTACTGTGAGTTTCCTATTCCCTGCCGCTACGAACGAGATTCCTTTGCTTTGTTTTAGTTACTTCACCAGATTTCCGAGTATGTCGCGCGTCAGTTCCTTGGTGATGGTGCGCGTGGCGGCACTGGTGGCGTTCTTTACCACTTTCTCCTTGGCCGACGTGCGCGACTTCGACTCCTTGCCGCTCACTTTGTTCGACACCCAAGTGCCGAGGATAGTGGCCAGCGTCGTAGTGACGGCGGTCATCACGGCCTTCATTACCTTGCTCATCAAGCCGGGCTTCTTCTTTTCTTCCTTCTCGGCCTTTGTGGCTTTCTCGGGCTTTTCCGGCTGGTCTTGCTCAGCGGGCAGGGATTCGGCCTCTTTCATCAGAATTTCGTAGGCACTCTCACGGTCGATGGGGGTATCGTACTTGCCGTAGATGCGGCTTTGCTTGATGATGTCGAGCCGCTGCCCTTCGGTCACGGCTCCTATCTGCGACAGCGGGAACAGGATCTTGGCGCGCTCTACCATGCCGGGGGCACCCTTCTCGTCGAGGAACGAAACGAGGGCCTCACCCGTCTCAAGGTTCAGGATGGCCTCGTCGGTCTTGAAGGCTGGATTAGCGCGGAACGTGTCGGCAGCAGTCTTCACGGCTTTCTGATCTTTCGGCGTATAGGCACGCAGGGCATGCTGCACGCGG